>LSQX01025894.1_pt1 | contig 16345 bp, 13 predicted proteins | sample 654561 | NCBI WGS metagenome assembly LSQX01 (sample SAMN04489861, study PRJNA283612) | anaerobic digester metagenome | isolation source: 4 biogas reactors fed with cattle manure at either 37C or 55C with and... | place: Denmark: Kongens Lyngby | collected 2014 | reverse complement strand
TCGCCGAGTTCTCCCGCATCTGCGAGCACCTCGCGCACCAGGGCATCCTCATCGACCAGCTGCTGCTGCACGGCGCCGAGATCTCCACCCTCCCGGAGCCGGTCCTGCGGGAGCTCTTCGCGTTCTACACCGCTTATCGACGCACGCACCGCCTCGAACTCAAGGCCCTCGGCCGCGGTGGGGCGGCGATCCACATCAAGACGAACCTCTACAACTTCCACCAGCTGCGTCCGCTGTTCGAGGAGTACGAGGTGTCCATCTCCGGCAGCTTCGACCTGCCGTTCTCCCTGCACGAGAAGTTCCGGGTGACCAAGGCGGGGAAGTCGACGCTCAAGCGCACCGTCGATAATGTGCTGTTGCTCGGCTCCTACCCGCACCGCAAGCAGATCAGCTGTGTCGTGGGCCGCGAGCACCTGGAGAGGATCGACGAGTTCGTCGCCGACCTGCGGTGGCTGGACGAGCACGGCTTCGACATGGTGACGGACTTCTACATCATGTTCGCCTACGACTCGGTCAACTCCGGTGACTCCAGCCAGCTCGATCAGGCGCAGATGGTGGAGTTCTTCGAGGGTGTCCTCGACCGTGTGCGCGGCACGAAGTTCGAACGGGCCTTGTACTACGAGTGGTTCAAGGAGTTCACCCACGGCTACTGCACCCACCAGATCAACTGCGGGGCCACCAACTTCCTCGTGCAGAAGAACGGGGACGTCTACCCGTGCCACCGCGCCCAGGCGGAACCGGACCTGAAGTTCGGCAATATCCACCAGCTCGGGCTCCCGGAGATCGCGGCGAAGGGGGCGGCCACGATCCGCGCCTACGAGGCCGCGAACGAGGACCTGTCGGCCGAGTGCATCGCCTGCGAGTACTTCTACCTCTGTTACGCCGGCTGCCCCATCGAGAGGAACAACAACCGGGGGAGCCGCGCCTACACCTGCGGGATCCAGAAGGCGCTCTACCGGGCGCAGCCGCAGCGCTTCCCGCCGAAACCCGACGCCAGCCGCCGCCTCGTCGACTCCTTCATCCGCCAGAACCAGCCGCACCTCTACGACGATCTCAGCGTGCCCCGCGTCGTGAAGTTCAACCCCGAGATCCTCGACGAGAACAACGCGGTCACCGCGATCATCGCCCGCGACCCGCAGCTGCAGACCCTCTTCCGGCGGGGCGCCGTCACCCTCGAGGTCAACGGCCTGCGGCGCGAGCTGTTCAGCAGCCACCTCTACGGGAGGATGACGCAGGCGGCGCTGTCACCGGAGGATGAGGTGCGCCTCCACGTCGCCACCGACCTGTGGGACCTCAACGCCGGGGAGGGGGCCCTCAACGCGGTCAAGTTGCAGCTGCTGCGCGATGAGCGCGTCGTCTACGGCGACGAGCAGCGCGAGAAGATGGAGCACGTGGCCACCGTCGACCTGTACCCGGCCGAGCTCGTGCGCACCGACGCCGGGTGGAGCCTCGACCTCGCGCCGTTCCTCCGGCAGCATGCCCACCTGCTGCTGCCCGGCTACGGCAACCTGCTGTCGGTGACCACGCTCAAGGCCCGCGAGTACCACTACGCCAAGCACGCCCGGAACGCCTTCTACCACCTGGAGACGGTGAACCTGCCGTTCCACGAGTTCCGGTTCAGCTACGGGGAGCGGGGCGACGTCGAGAAGCAGAAGGCCGGCACCCCTCTCGGGATGCCGGCCCTGCGCGGAGCGGATTAGCGGTTCGCGCGGTACCAGCGCACGAGCGCGTCGGTGGAGGAGTCGCCGGAGTCGACCTCCTCCTCACCGGAGACGGCGGCGGCGAGCTGGTTGGCCTGCTGCTTGCCCAGCTCCACGCCCCACTGGTCGAAGGAGTTGATGTCCCAGATGACGCCCTGGACGAAGGTGATGTGCTCGTAGAGGGCGATGAGTGCACCGAGGACGGCCGGGGTGAGCTCCTCGGCGAGGATGGTGGTGGACGGGCGGTTGCCCGGCATCACCTTGTGGGTCACCAGGTCCTCGGCGACACCCTCGGCGGCGATCTCCTCGGCGGTCTTGCCGAAGGCGAGCACCTTCGACTGGGCGAAGAGGTTGCCCATGAGCAGGTCGTGCATGGAGCCTGCGCCGGTGGCCGTCGGCAGGTCGTTCTTCGGGCGGGCGAAGCCGATGAAGTCGGCCGGCACGACGCGGGTGCCCTGGTGCATGAGCTGGTAGAAAGCGTGCTGGCCGTTGGTGCCCGGCTCACCCCAGTAGATCTCGCCGGTGGCGTAGTTGACGGCCGAGCCGTCGTGGCGGACGGACTTGCCGTTGGACTCCATGGTCAGCTGCTGCAGGTAGGCGGCGAAACGGGAGAGGTCCTGAGAGTAGGGGAGGACCGCGTGGGTCTCGAAGCCGTGGAAGTTGACGTACCAGATGCCCAGCAGCGCCATGAGGACGGGCACGTTCTTCTCGAAGGGGGTAGCGCGGAAGTGCTCGTCCATCGCGCGGAAGCCCTCGAGGAAACGCATGAAGTCCATCGGGCCGATGACGGCCATGAGGGACAGGCCGATGGCGGAGTCGACGGAGTAGCGGCCGCCGACCCAGTCCCAGAAGCCGAACATGTTCGCGGTGTCGATGCCGAACTCGGCGACCTTCTCCGCGTTCGTGGACACCGCGACGAAGTGCTTTGCGACGGCCGACTCGTCCCCGTCGAAGGCCTCCAGCAGCCAGCGCTTCGCGGCGTGGGCGTTGGCCAGGGTCTCCTGGGTGGTGAAGGTCTTGGAGGCGATGATGAACAGGGTCGACTCGGGGTCGAGGTCGTCGAGGGTGGCGGACATGTCGGCCGGGTCGACGTTGGAGACGAACTCGGCGGTGATGCCGGCGGTGGCGTAGGAGCGCAGCGCGCGGGCAGCCATGGCCGGGCCCAGGTCGGAGCCGCCGATGCCGATGTTGACGACCTTTTTGATGGTGCGCCCGGTGTGGCCGAGCCAGGTGCCCGCGCGCAGGGAGGAAGCGAAGTCGCGCATGCGGCCGAGCACCTCGTGGACGTCGGCGGCGATGTCCTGGCCGTCGACCGTGAGATCCTCCTCGACGGGCAGGCGCAGGGCGGTGTGCAGGACGGCCCGGTCCTCGGTGTTGTTAATGTGCTCACCGGTGAACATCTTCTCGATGGCCTCGGTGAGCTGCGCCTCCTTGGCGAGCGCGACGAGGGCGTCGAGCACGGCGTCGTCGAGCAGGTTCTTGGACAGGTCGACGTGGAGGCCCGCCGCATCGAAGGTGAGCTTCTCCGCGCGCTGCGGATCCTGGGCGAACAGCTCCCGCAGGGTCTGGCCCTGGGTGCGCTCGAACTCGGACTCCAGGTTGCTCCATTCGGCGGAGGTGGTGATGTCGGCCATGTCGTGGCTCCTTTTCGCGGGGGAAACTGGCAACACTGACGAATCTAGTGACTTTCCGGTGCATCCGCCGGGGAAGCGGCCGGTTGGGCACAATGGGGGCATGAGCATCGTCAAGATCAACGCCATCACCGTCCCCGAGGGCGCCGGCCCGCAGCTCGAGGAGCGCTTCGCCGCCCGCAAGCACGCCGTCGACCAGGCCCCCGGTTTCGAGGGTTTCCAGCTCCTGCGCCCCGTCCAGGGCGAGGACCGCTACTTCGTGGTCACCCGCTGGGCCGACGAGGAGTCCTACGCCGCCTGGCGCGACGGGGAGGCCCGCGCCGCCCACGGCGGGGACCGCAAGCCCGTGGCCACCGGCGCGGAGCTGCTCGAGTTCGAGGTCGTCCTCGACTCCACGGAGGAATAAGGAGTAAGGGTGGGGGTATGAACCCCACCACATTCCTGTCCGACGTCCCCACCGGCCTGTTCCGCGACGGCGCGTTCGTCGACGCCTCCGACGGCGGCACCTTCGAGGTGATCAACCCCTCCGACGGCTCCGTGCTCACGGAGGTCGCCTCGGCCACTGAGGAGGACGCGCGCCGGGCCCTCGATTCGTTGTGCGCCGCGCAGTCCGACTGGGCGGCCACCCCCGCCCGCGAGCGCTGCGAGATCCTGCGCCGCGCCTTCGAGCTCATCATGGCTCACGAGGAGGAACTGACGTACCTGCAGTCCGCCGAACTGGGCCGCGCGCTGCCCGACTCACGCGGCGAGGTCTCCTACGGCGCGGAGTTCTTCCGCTGGTTCGCCGAGGAGGGCGTGCGCGTGCGCGGCGACTACCGCCACAGTCCAGCCGGCAACGCCCGCATCGTCGTCCACCACCAGCCCGTCGGCCCCTGCCTGGCGATCACCCCGTGGAACTTCCCGCTGGCCATGGGCGCGCGCAAGATCGCCCCGGCGCTCGCCGCGGGCTGCACGATCATGGTGAAGCCGGCGTCGAAGACCCCGCTGACCATGCTGTACCTGGCGAAACTGCTGGCCGAGGCCGGGCTTCCCGACGGCGTGCTCGCCGTCGTGCCCACCTCGTCCTCGTCCCGGGTCTCCGCGCTTCTCGACGACCCCCGCCTGCGCAAACTCACCTTCACCGGTTCCACCGAGGTCGGCCAGATGCTCGCCGAGAAGGCGGCGGGGCGCTCGCTGCGCGTCTCGCTGGAGCTGGGCGGCAACGCCCCCTACCTCGTCTGCGAGGACGCTGACCTGGACCTCGCGGCCGAGGCGGTCGCCGTGGCGAAGATGCGCGGCGCCGGACAGGTGTGCATCGCCGCCAACCGCTTCCTCGTCCACTCCTCCGTCCGCGACGAGTTCGTGGAGAAGGCCGTGGCGGTCATGGGCTCCTTCCGCATCGGCCCCGGCACCGACGAGGGCGTCACCTACGGTCCGCTGTCCGGTGACGACCAGCTGGAGACCGTGTCCTCGCTTGTCGACGACGCCCTCGACCGCGGTGCCTCCCGCCCGCTCGGCGGCTCCCTGCCGGAGGGCCTTCCCGAGGGTGGTTTCTACTACCCGACGACCGTGCTCACCGACATCCCCGCGGGTGCGGAGATCCTCACCACCGAGATCTTCGGCCCCGTCCTCGCGGTGGCGACCTTCGACACCGACGACGAGGCCGTCGCCATGGCCAACGACACCCCCTTCGGACTCGCCGCCTACCTCTTCTCGGAGAATCTCTCGCGGGCACTGAGCATGGCCGAACGCATCGAGGCCGGCATGGTCGCGGTGAACAAGGGTGCCCTGTCCGACCCGGCCGCCCCGTTCGGCGGCGTCAAGGAGTCCGGCATCGGCCGCGAGGGCGGTTTCGAGGGCATCCACGAGTACCTCGAGCCGAAGTTCATCTCCCTGCCGCTGTAGGTTTCCGCCAGCGCAGCAGGTAGCGGTAGTAGAGACCGCGCCGGGCGCGGAGATGAGCCGGTCGCCCGGGCTGCGGTCGGCGGCGAGGCCGACGATGAGCAGCAGCCACGGGTGGTAGGCGGTGTTGTGATTCCAGTAGGACGTCACCGCGACGGCACCTGGTCGGTCGTGGGGACGGAATCCTGCAGCATGCGCAGTCGGCTGAGACTGATCCGCGAGGCACCGTTGGACTGCACCGGGCCCAGCACCTCCCGGACCGTGGCGAAGGGGCCGTTGTAGACGATCTCCACGTCGTCCGCGGGCGATTTCGGCAGGCGCAGGACGACGAGGAGGGCGGCGTTGTCGGACGAGGTGGCGCGGATCCCGATGCCGCCGTTGCCGTACGTCGCCTTGATCTCAACGCGGCGGCCATCGGATGTTACGGCGTCATGCCCGGTGGTGGAGGCGGGGCGGAGAGTGATGTTGAAGAGGTCGGCTGCCGTCACCTCCCCGAGGGAACCGACCAGGTGGCCGTCGGGAGTGAAGCGGCGGCCGGGGTACAGGGACTCGAGCTCGGCGGTGATGGCGTGCAGCTCGGCGACGAGTTCGGCGGTGCGGTGGCGGGGGCTCATTCAGCCCAGCCGTCCGCGCCCCAGCTGCAGCAGGGCGTTGGCGATGACGGGGCCTTCAGGGCCGAGTTCCTCGCGGAACTGGTTGATGATGGCCAGCTCGCGGGTGTGGACGAGGCGGGTGCCGCCGGAGCCCATGCGGGTCTTGCCGATGGCGCGGGAGACCTCGGTGCGGCGCTTGACGGCGTCGAGGATGACGCGGTCGAGACGGTCGATCTCCTGGCGGTACTGCTGGATCTCCGCGTCGGACAGTGGGTCGTCGGTGCCCGTGGGCATGCGGATCTCGAAGTTGTCGGCAGCATCTGTCATGTCACCTAATGTACCGCGCGGGGTCATGTCCGGACCGACTAGTAGGTTGTTAGGCATGCAGCCAACCTCCACTGATCTCACCCTCGGACTCAACGAACAGCAGAAGGCGGCGGTCGAGCACTCCGGCTCGCCGCTGCTCATCGTCGCCGGCGCGGGATCGGGCAAGACGGCGGTGCTCACCAGGCGAATCGCGCACCTCATGCGGGAGCGGGGGGTGGCGCCGTGGGAGATCCTGGCGATCACGTTCACCAACAAGGCCGCGGCCGAGATGCGGGAGCGCGTCACCGGCCTGGTGGGGCCCGTGGCGGAGCGGATGTGGGTGGCCACCTTCCACTCGGTGTGCGTGCGCATCCTGCGGCAGCAGGCGCAGCTGGTGCCGGGGCTGAACACGAACTTCACCATCTATGACGCGGATGATTCGCGGCGGCTGCTGAGCATGATCGCCAAGGACCACAACCTGGACCTGAAGAAGTTCACCGCGCGCGTGCTGGCCAACGCGATCTCGAATCTCAAGAACGAGCTCATCGACCCGGAGTCCGCGGCGGCGGACGCGCAGGCGGTGCGCAACCCCTTCGACATCACCGTCGCCGAGGTCTACGCCGACTACCAGCGCCGCCTGCGGGCGGCGAACGCCGTGGACTTCGACGATCTCATCGGTGAGGTCGTGCGGATCTTCCAGCAGCACCCGCAGGTGGTCGACCATTACCGGCGGCGTTTCCGGCACGTGCTCATCGACGAGTACCAGGACACCAACCACGCCCAGTACATGCTGGTGGCCACGCTCGTCGGCACCGGCCCGGACGCCCCGGAGCTGTGTGTGGTGGGTGATTCGGACCAGTCGATCTACGCGTTCCGTGGGGCGACGATCCGCAACATCGAGGAGTTCGAGCGCGACTACCCGCAGGCCCGCACCATTCTGCTGGAGCAGAACTACCGTTCGACGCAGACCATCCTCAACGCCGCCAACGCGGTCATCTCGCGCAACGACGGGCGGCGGGAGAAGAAGCTGTGGACCGCTCTCGGCGAGGGGCAGCAGATCATCGGCTACGTCTCGGATAACGAGCACGATGAGGCCCGGTTCATCGCCGGGGAGATCGACGCCCTCGCCGACCGGGGCCGCGCCTACAGCGACATGGCCGTGATGTACCGCACGAACAACGCCTCCCGCGCGCTGGAGGAGGTGTTCATCCGCGCCGGTATCCCGTACAAGGTGGTCGGCGGCACGCGCTTCTACGAGCGCGCCGAGATCCGCGACATGGTCGCCTATCTGCGCGTTCTGGAGAACCCCGACGACACGGTGAGCCTGCGCCGCATCATCAACACGCCGCGTCGCGGCATCGGCGACCGCGCGCAGTCCTTCGTGGCGTTGCACGCCGAGAACAACGGGGTGTCCTTCGGACAGGCGCTTCTCGACGCCGCGGAGGACAATGTCTCCTTCCTCGGTGCCCGCGGGCGCAAGGCCATCGGGTCGTTCAACGACATGATGGACGGCCTGCGTGCCGAGATGAAGGACCTGGATCTCGGCGAGCTCATCTCGCGTGTCCTCGAGGTCACCGGCTACCGCGAGCAGCTCGAGCTGAGCAACGACCCGCAGGACGGGGCGCGCCTGGACAACCTCAACGAGCTCGTCTCCGTGGCGCGGGAGTTCTCCTCGGAAGCGGCGATGCAGGTGGCGTACGCGGAGATGGACGGCGGGGAGTTCTCCCTCGACGAGGGGGAACCGGAGCCGGGTTCGCTGCAGGCCTTCCTGGAGAAGGTGTCGCTGGTGGCGGATGCGGACCAGATCCCGGACAACGAGCAGGGGGTGGTCACCCTCATGACCCTGCACACGGCGAAGGGCCTGGAGTTTCCGGTCGTCTTCCTCACCGGTTGGGAGGACGGCCAGTTCCCGCACCTGCGGGCCCTGGGAGATCCGGCGGAGCTGGCGGAGGAGCGTCGTCTGGCCTACGTGGGCATCACCCGGGCCCGCGAGCAGCTCTACCTCACGCGGGCGATGCTGCGTTCCTCGTGGGGCAACCCGCTGACGAACCCGCCGAGCCGTTTCCTCGCGGAGGTTCCGGCGGAGCTCATCGACTGGCGGCGGGAGGAGCCGGAGTCCTCGTGGGGCGGTGGTTCCTGGGGCTCCGACGGCTACGGGGGCGGTGACTCCTGGGGCCGTTCCACGCCGCAGCGGACCGCCCCGAAGAAGCCGACCCTGCCGAAGGCGCGGCCGAAGAACAACAACCTGCAGCTGGTCGTGGGCGACCGGGTCAACCACGACAAGTACGGGCTGGGCACGGTCATCGCCTCCGACGGTTCCGGGGCGCGGGCCACCGCCACCATCGACTTCGGATCCTCCGGCAAGGTCCGGCTCATGCTCATCGGCGGGGTGCCGATGGAGAAGCTCTAGTAGACGTCGATGCCCTGGTCGGCGAACCAGTCGACGGGGTCGACGGGGGAGCCGCCGGCGGGGCGGATCTCGAAGTGGAGATGCGGGCCGGTGGAGCGGCCCTCGTTGCCGATGGTGGCGATCTGCTCACCGGCGGTCACGCGCTGGCCGACGGAGACGTCGATGGAGCCGTCGTCGTGGCGCAGGCGGACCCACTTGCCGAAACCGTTGGCACCGCCGGCGGAGATGACCTCGCCGTCCATGACGGCCAGGACCGGGGTGCCGATCGGGTCGGCGATGTCGATGCCCTCGTGCATGGCACCCTAGCGGGCGCCGTAGCCGGAGGAGAAGCGACCGGAGGTGGGGAAGACGACGGTGGCGCCGTCGGCGGTCTGACCGCGGACGGGGGACATGCGGTGGGCCGGGATGAGGTCGGTGAGCTCGAGGTCGAGGCTCAGCTCCTCGGAGGAGACGATCGACAGGGAGTCGAGCAGCGCGGTGAGCGGATCGAGGATGATCTGCAGGTCGGAGCTGCCTCCGGACGGGGTGTCGGTGGTGTCCCCGGCGGTGTTGACGCCCTCCGCGATCTTGCCGACGGCGGTGAGCAGGGTGACGATGTCGTTGAGGTCGGCACCGGTGACACCGTCCTCGGTCACCTGAAAGGAGGCCTCCTGGGCGGTGGCGGGGGGAGCGATGACTCCGGCGGCCAGTGTGGTCGTGAGGAGCGTGGCCGTGATTCCGGCGCGAGAGAGCATGCGTCCTGCCTTAGTTCGTGAGCAAAATCGAGATCGAGTCAAAAGTACCGGCGGCAGGACGACCCGGCAACGGGAAAAAGTGCTGGTGGCAGGGGTGAAAGCATAAGAATTGCCGAATCCCCGTAGCTCAGACCCCGTGTTGCTGGTGTGAATGATGTGACTGAAGTGAACTCATGGGGTGAGGGCTGCGGGGGTGATTCCGGTCGTGTGTGCTCTACGTCTCGCGGTACTCCAATTCTCCCGGGCGACGGTGGAAGAGCGAACCGATCGCCCACGCGAGAACCGGGGTGGCCACCAGCAGGATGAGCAGCAGCCGCCAATCGGGGACGAGGTACCCGACGGTTCCGGTCTCCATGACGACTCCCGTCGGGTGGACCAGCGTCCGGGAGGACATGAGCCACGCCGCGAGGTAGCCGAACACCACGCCGGTCAGCGAGCCGGCCAGGGCGAGCAGGGCGGCGGACGCCCCGGAGACCCGGGAGGGGAGTGAGGGGGCGGCCCCGACGGCGTCGAGAAGCGCGAACTGGCGGCGTGCCCCCTGCCATGACAGGGCGAGCACCAGGGTGATCACCACGACCACGCCGAGGCCGAGGATCCCGGCGAAGGCGGCGGGCCACCAGTCGGGGCGGTTGTTCAGCGGGAGGATGTTGACGGTGGTGCCGACGGTTTCCTCCTGGACCCACGCGGCGATGTCGCGACGCATGTCGAAGGTCACCTCCTCGGCCGGGGTGAGGACGGTACCGACGTAGCTGACAGGGGCACCGATCTCGGCGAGACCGGCCGGGGTGATGATGGTCGCCGACATGAGTTCGGGCAGGACCGGCAGTACCGGCAGCGTGACCTCGTCGAGGAGCTCGTAGGTGTCGGAGTCCGGGTGGTAGACCTTGTCCTGCAGGGACAGTTCCTCCACGACCGTGTCCCGGGGCACGAGGATCACCGGTGCGGTGAGGTCGACGGGCGCGTCGATCCGGAGCAGGTCGAGCATCTCGGGAGAGGCCTCGAGGAACGAGCCACTGGCCCACTCGAGGGGCCCGCTCACCCGATCGTGACGTTCCCACAGGGCGCACTGCTCGGATGCAGGCTGCGTCCGGCAGAACTCCCCGTAGTTGATCTCGTAGAAGCTCTCCCCGTGCCAGTCGGGACGGACACCCCGCAGGGTGGTCCGCTCTGCGGGGCCGGTGACGCTGAGGATATGGCTCACCACGTCCTCGACGTCACGTTCCCGGGCGCTGTACTCGCCCTGCCGCTCCGGGGTGATGAGGATCGACTGGCTCTCGTACACCGATTCGTAGAGATCATAGGAACGCTCGCGGGCGGCCTGGGAACCGGCGTGGAAGGCCACGGACATGGCCACCACCGCCATAATCGCCGCCAGGGCGGGGACGCTGCGCAGCGACTGCCTTCCCGCATCGCGCAACGCCAGCCGCCACGCCAGCGGCACAGACCGGCCCATCCGACCCATCGCCCACACGAGGGCGGGCGCGCTGGCGGCGAGGAGCACGACGAAGGCCAGCGCGGGCAGCGGCCCGTAGTAGCTGATGACCCCGTGATCCACGGTGAGCCACATGACCCCCGTCACCACGGCGAGCAGCATGAGGCCGACGGGACCGACGGCCATCCACGGCCGCCACCGCAGCAGGCGGTCCGGGGCGGCCCCCTGCACTCCGGCGCTAATCGACGCCCGGGCCGCCACCCAGGCCGGCAGCAGTGCCGACGCCGTCGACGCGATCACGGCGAGCAGCCACAGCAAGGCCACGTACCCCCACGGGACGGTCAGTGGCCAGCCCGGGTAGGTGAGCATCCACGAGACCGTCGCGGCGCCGACGCCGAGGGCCGCGCCGACGCTCGCACCGAGGATGCCGGCCACCAGGCCGTAGGCGAGGACCGCGAGGCGGATGTGCCCGGGGGTGGCACCCTGCGAGCTCATGAGCGCGAAGATGCGGGACATGCGGGTGGTGGCGATGGTGAACACCGGGGAGATGACCAGCAGGAACAGGACGCCCACGACGAGGGCGGCGACGCCCATGAGAAACAGGGTCATCGTGTCGGAGGAACCGGTCGAGGGGTAGTGGACGGTGCGGAACTGCTCCGGCACCCGGTCGAGCGGCGGGGGATTGTCGATGACGTCCTCCGCCCGCACGGTGAATCCCACCGCGTTGAGCGCCAGAACATCATCCCAGGTGAACTCGTCCGGCCCGGTGATCACCCATGTCGAGCGGTAGGTCTCGTCGACGGACTCGGGGGAGTCGGCGGGAGCGAGGAGAGTCGGTTCGCTAACGAGCGCGTCGAAACCGGGTGAGGTGCCGGCGACAGTCAACCCGACAGGGACCGCCTCCGGGCCGTCGGGAGTGAAGGTGACGGTGTCGCCGACCCCGACCCGCAGCGCCTCCGCCGCGGAGGCGGGCAGGTAGATATGCCCCGGGGGCGGGAGGGTGCCGGTGGCGCGCTGCCGGATGCTGAGGCTCGTCCGGCGGTGCTCGGTGGAAGCCGATCCCCAGGTGGTGTAATGCAGCTCCGCCTCGAATCCCTCCGGCAGGTGCTCCTCGAGCAGTGCCAGCGCAGTGCCAGGGACAGGATCGCCCTCGCAGTCGTGCCGCGACAGGTCGACGGACTGCTCACAACTGCCGCCGCTGAGTTCCGCGGAGGTGCGGATGGTCGAGCCCATGACCGCCTCGGACGTGGAATGCTCGGTGGTGGACATCCACGATCCGACAAACACCGGCAGGGCGATGAGCAAAACGGCGGCGAGGATACGCCACGGGTGACGGGCAATGTCGCGCCGGGTGGGGCGGGTCGCGGAGAGGAGCGCGCTCACGACAGCTCACCACCGTCGTCGACGAGGCGGCCGTCGCGGACCACGATGACCCGATCCGCCCAGCCGGCGAAGCGGGGCTCGTGGGTGACGATCATGCCGGCGGCACCCTCGTTGACACGTTCGCGGAGGATACGTAGGACGGCGTCACCCGTGGTGGTGTCCAGCGCGCCGGTCGGCTCGTCGGCCAGCAGGACGGAACGCTCGCCGATCAGCGCGCGGGCGATGGCGGCCCGCTGGGCCTGACCGCCGGAGATCTCCTCAGGGAAGCGGTCGTCGAGCCCCTCGAGGCCGACCTCCTGCAGGGCAATGCGGGCGGCCTCCCGGCACTCCGCGGGATTGCGCCCGTCGAGCTCGAGCGGCAGGGAGACGTTCTCCCCGACGGTGAGGGTGGGCACGAGGTTGTAGTGCTGGACCACCAGGCCGATTCGGGTGCGTCGCAGCAGTGCAGCCCGGGCCGGGGAGAGGTCGGCGGCGTCGACGCCGTCGATGAGCACCCGGCCGGAGGTTGGCGACTGCAGCAGGCCCGCGACGTTGAGAAGCGTCGACTTGCCCGAGCCGGAGGGGCCCATGACCGCGACGAGTTCGCCCGGTTCGAGGGTGAGGGAGATGTCCTCGAGGGCGACGACGCGGCGCGGCCCGTCCCCGAACACGCAGGTGACGTTCTGCAGCTCCAGGGGAGCGGGAGAAGTGGGGGACATGTCAGGACTCCTTTGGAGTGGTCGGGTTCGTGAGCGCCTCGACGCGGTCGAGCCAGCGGGCCTCGGCCTCGAGGTCGAAGATGCGGCGTTCGACCTGCAGTCGGTCGGCGGTGCGGGTGTCGTCGAGGGAGCGGGAGGTGCGGTTGAGCTCCCGGAGTTGCCGGATGGTGGACCGGCGTTGGCGGTCAAGGAGGGCGATGAGGTCAATGTCGGGGTCATGCGCCGCGAGGGAGACCTTGATGACGAGTTCGTCGCGTTCGGTGGCGGCCCGGTGGACGGGGGCGGCCCACCAGGCGTCGAGAAGCTCCCGTCCGGCAGCGGTGAGCCGGTGGGTCTCGGCGGGGCGGTTGTTGGCGCCGGTGATGGTGCCCGCGACCTCGACGAGGCCGTCGCGTTCCAGGCGGCCGAGGGTCTGCGTCACCTGGCCGATGTTGAGGGGCCAGACGGCCTGGGTCCGGTCGCTGAACTGCTGCTGGAGCTGGCTGGCGGAACGAGGCCCGTCAGCCAGCAGCGCCAGCAGGGAGTGCTTGATGGACATGGGCGGATCCTTGCGGTGGAGGAGCGGGCAGGTTACCCGGTAACCTGTGCCGCAGCAAGGGTTGCTCGGACATGCAGAACCCCGGTCAGCGACGGATGCTGACCGGGGTGGAAGAGGCTGCCGGGTAACTTAAGCGATGGTGACGCCGCGCTCCGCGAACCATGGAACCGGGTCGACGGCGCCGTGGCCGCCCGGGTGGATCTCGAAGTGCAGGTGGGAGCCGGTGGAGAAGCCGCGGTTGCCCATGCCCGCGATCTTCTGGCCGGCGGTGACGGTCTGTCCGACGGCGACGTCGAGGGTCTCCATGTGGCCGTAGAGGGAGATGGTGCCGTCCTCGTGCTGGATGCGGATCCAGTTGCCGTAGCCGGAGGCCGGGCCGGAGTCGACGACGACACCGTCCATCACGGCGAGGATCGGGGTGCCCACGGCGTTGGCGATGTCGATGCCGGCGTGGAGGGTGCCCCAGCGCGGGCCGTACCCGGAGGTGAAGACACCCTCGGCCGGCTTGACGACGGAGGGTGCGCGAAGCGCCTGGTCCAGCTGGGCGCGGACGTCCGCGAACTGAACGGCGGTGGTGAGCTGCTGCTGGATGTAATCGGCCGGCTTGTGCTCGGCGATGGCCAGGATCTGCGGGGCGGCCTCGGCGACCTGCGCGGCGATGNNCGACCCTTGGTGGTCTGCGAGGTGGTGATCTTGCGGTGCTTACCTCGGGTCGACCGCTGAGTCGTCATTCGCATGAAGCCTTCTTCCGTCGTTCGCCACAACTGTTGGGTTACGAGTTTGTGACCGCTTTGTTACCTACGGTCGGTAACAATAGCGTCTCGATTCCGACGAGGCAACTGTTCCCCCGGAAACGCCTCATATCGTGCCCCGCGCCGGAAGCGTTACACAGCGGCCCGGAATGGCCGCGCCGTCACGAAGCCGGCGCCCCAGCGTGGCACAGTGGGGAGGTGATGAGCAAGAAGACCAGCCCTCAGTCCCGGCCCGGCCGGCGCCCGCGGAAGATCCGGGCCGGCGGGGCTTCCGCAGGTAGCACCGCTGCCAGCGTCCGCCAGTCCCGCACCGGGAAGGCCCCGACCGCACCCGCACCCGCCGGCACCCTCGGTCGGCTGCGCCGGTACGTGCCCGTGGTGGCCGTCCCGCATGTCGTCGTCGTGCTCGCCGTCATCGCCATCGCGCTCTCCGGCCTGCTTGTGACAGGAACCACACTGGCGGCCCTGCCCGCGACCATCGCCCAGTTGTGGCTGGTCCTCAATCTCGTGCCCGTCAGCGCGAGCGGCACGGTGCTCGGCGTGCTGCCCCTCCTGCCGACGATCGGCCTGATCTCCCTCGTGGCCCGCCGTATCCGCACGGCCGTGCGCGACCGGATCAGCATCGCGGACCTGCTCATCCTCGCAGCGGCCACGCTGCTCATCCCGCTCGTGCTCACGTTCATCGCCGCCGCCATGATGTGGGACGCGGGTCGCGTCTTCGACGTCGGCCCCCCGCCGCTCGGCCACGCCGTGGCGCGCACCCTCCTCGTCCACTCCCTGGCCCTGGCCATCGGCATGGGCCCGCGCCTGTGGCGGGCCGTGCTGCGTCGCTACTCCGCCCCCGACTGGCTTGTCGACGCCGTGTCCACCGCCGCCCGCATCCTCCTGTTCCTCTTCCTGGGCGCTCTGCTGCTGCTGGTCGGCCTGCTGGTGGGAGGCTGGTCCCGCCAGGTCGAGGTGGCTTCTATATATAACAGTGGTCCCGGTCTCGTCGGGGCGGCGCTCATCAGCCTGCTCTACCTGCCCAACGCGGTCATCGCCGCGGCCGCCGTGATGATGGGCTCCGAGTTCCACATCGGCTCCGCCTCCCTGTCCCTCTACGCCATCGACCTCACCGCCCTGCCGCCCCTGCCGCTGCTCGCCCTCATCCCCGGCTGGGCGCACCCGTGGTCGATCCTCCTGCTGCTGGTCACCTCCATGGCCGTGGCCTACGTCCTCGGCAGCGTGCGGTTCACCGTCGTCCAGACGATCGGCACCGCCGCTGCGATCGCCGTGCTGGTGCTCATCCTCAGCTACCTCACCACCGGGCAGGTGGGGTACCTCGGGACCGCCGGCCCCATGGCCTGGCTGACCGCCGGCCTCGCGTTCGCCTGGACGGCGGGTATCGGTGTGGCGGCGGCGCTCGTCGGCAAGCTGGCCGATCGCCGGGCGGCACCCGCTGACCCGGAGCCGGAGGCTGAGCCTGAGATCGGGCCCGAGGCAGCGGACGAGCCTGCAGAGGAGATCCTCGAGGGCGAGGTCGTGGAGGAGCCTGCAGAGGAGCCTGCAGAGGAACCGGCCGAGCCGGACGCCGCAGAAGTGGCGGAAGAGCCGGACGAGCCGCAAGAACCGGAGACCCCGGAGCCGTCGGGTGCCCCAGATTCCGGGGAAGTCGACGAGATGGAGGAAGAAGCCGACCCTAAGGACTAAGATCGGACGGGTGACTTCCACCCTCGATCCCCTCAATGTCGTCGTGCTCGTGTCCGGCAGTGGCACGCTGCTGCAGTCGATCCTGGACAACCAGGATGACCGGTACCGCGTGAGCCTCGTCATCGCCGATGTGCCGTGCGCTGCCCTGACACGTGCGGAAGAAGCGGGCGTCGATACGCGGGTCGTGGAACTCGGTGCAGACCGGGCGGCCTGGAACGTCACGCTCGCCGATGTCATCGAGGAGGGGAACCCGGGGATCATCGTGTCCGCCGGGTTCATGAAGATTCTCGGTGCGGGCGTCCTCGACCGCTTCGGCGGTCGCATCATCAACACACATCCGGCGCTGCTGCCGTCGTTCCCGGGGGCGCATGCCGTCCGTGACGCGCTCGCGTACGGGGTGAAGGTCACCGGCTCCACCGTCCACTACATTGACTCGGGCGTGGACACGGGCCCGATCATCGCCCACCCGGCGGTCGCCGGGGTCGCCGACCCGGCCCGTTACGACGACGTCGCCGCCGCCCTCAAGGACGGCGGCTTCACCCGTGCCGAGCGCACCCGCCTGGCTCTCGACGCCTTCCGCCACACCGCGGCCTACGAC
>LSQX01289452.1_pt1 | contig 16346 bp, 11 predicted proteins | sample 654561 | NCBI WGS metagenome assembly LSQX01 (sample SAMN04489861, study PRJNA283612) | anaerobic digester metagenome | isolation source: 4 biogas reactors fed with cattle manure at either 37C or 55C with and... | place: Denmark: Kongens Lyngby | collected 2014 | reverse complement strand
GCGGCGGAACTGCTTGCTCACATTGGCTTACAGCTCCCTACACGCCCCAAAAAAATCGAAAATGTAGTGGATACTTGCAGGGGGTGACGAGCAAAAACCCCTGTAAATCCTCACTTTTCATGTCGTAACTGTCGAACTTGGGCTAAGGGTGAAAAAGAGGTGGAAATGAGCTGAAATTGGCGAAAAAGCGTCAGAAAACGTGGAGACGGGTCATATGGGACAAATGGGACACAGGGGACACATGGGATGGGACGCGATGACGCGCGGGTGAACATTGTTGACCTGGTTGACCTTGTTGACAGCGGGGCGCGGAGGCGTTATGGCGGCGGTGGGGGAGCAACGGGAAGCAGCTGAAAATGGCGAAAACGGGGCAAAAAAGGCGAGAAATGGACTGGAAATGGCGAAAATGGGCGCAAAAATGGTCAAAACGGGCGAAAGGGAGGTCGGATCGGCTAAAAGACGAGTTGGAGGCCGATGGAGACATTGTGTTCGGAGTATTCGCGCAAAAAGTCCACGGAGAGGTCGCCGATCAGATTCAGGTGTCGCCATAACAGTTGGCGATAGGTGAGAGACAGTCCGATGAAGGGGTCCCAGCCGGTTTCCGGATTCGCGCCGGGATGCCAGTTGCCATCGGCGGCGGCCTGAGCGCGCAGGTTGCGATAGAGGTCGCGATCTTTGGCCCGGGCCTTTTCGCTTTGGATGCCGAAACGGGTATCGAACTGGAAGCTGTAGTCGAGATAGGATCGGCGCAGGCGCAGAACGGCATTGGCGCGTCGGTCCCAATAGGGGGACCAGTAGAGGTCGGAGTCCTTGTCCATGGAATGGATCGAGGTTTCCGCGCCCGCCCAAATGCCTTGGCGCGGGAAGATCTGCCAGAGGGAGCTGGCCAGCAGATGGATCATGGCATTGTCGTCGGCAAAATTCCAATAGTGGGCTTTGCCGTGCAGGTCCCAGTTGTCGTTGACCTTCCAGAAGGCATCGAGGCCGAAAGCATCGTAGGCGATTTTGCTGCGGGCGGAGATGACCAAATCGTGGTCGTAGAGGGCCAGGAGCTGGATCGCGTGGTAAGGTCGCCACGACAGGACGAGAGAACCGATCACCTCGTTGTAGGTACGGGCTTCCTGATGGGGGCTGGATTTGAGTTTGAGCGTTTTGCGCCCCAAGGAACCGTAGAGAGAGGCGGCGTAGTTAATGCGCAGAGTCAAGAGGGCGCGAATTCCTTCAATATCGGCATCATAGTTGTAGGTTTCGACGCGATTGGTCTGCACGTCGCGAGTGGTGGAGGTGGTGACGGTGCTGGAACTGACCGTGGTTTGCCCGTCCACGGTGTCGCGCCGGGTTTCCTGGGTGGTGATGGAATCGTGGACACGGACGGTGTACCAGATGTTGGAGTTGACGGTCTGCTCGATGTCGCCTTGGTGGTAGGCGACTTCAATTCCCGTGAGGGGATTGAGGTTCATTCCTCCGCGCACTTCGCCATAGCGTTGGAGGATGCTGTCGCTGAATTGGTTTTCGTTGTAGGTTGCCGCGAGATAGAGGTTGGAGGGGCGGAGTTGCGTGCGGCGGAGGGTGCCCCGTTCGACCTCGCCGGGGCCGCCCACGGCGGCGGCTGTGGGCAGGCGGTTTTGAGTTTCGGCAATCAACTGGTGCAACAGGCGCTCGGGGTAGCCATCGCGGCGAAGCAGTTCGACCTGTTTTTCGGCCAAATAAGGGCGATTCATCAGCGTGGCGATTTCGGCGCGCAACCGGCGGGCGATCATCAGCGGGTGATTGGCCAGAGCCTGTTCCACCAATTCTTCCGCGCTTTGATTCCAGGCGGGTTCATAGCGCTGGACACGATAGAGGTTGTTATCCGGTGTGGTATAGCCGAAGCGGCCGACCGAAAAGCCCAGCTCATAACTTCGGGAGGCTTGGTCGAGGATGGTCTGAATGGGATTGAGCAGCAAGGCGACATTGCTGCTTTCTTCCGTGCCGATTTCATCAAAAGGGTAGGCAATCGCCATGGGCGTGTTGGGGGCCAGTTCGAGGCGTTCTTCGATCCGCTGGCGGCTTTCGACAAATTCGCGCCGCACCCGGGCGGTCCACTCCCGCAGGGATTCGAGGCGGTTGCGTTCAGGCCGCCAGATGCGATTGACCAAGGGCATGACGAGGGGTTGTTCCTCGGGACCAATGGGCATGGGTGTGTTGGCGTACATCAGGTGGCTGCCGATTTGCCAAGCGCCACTTTCCTGGGCGGCTTGAATTTCTTCCCACGCGGCATAAATCGGGGCATTCAGTTCGTCAATGCTGGTGATGATGAACATGCCGAATGGAACGCCGAGATCGTGGGCTACGTCGGCGCCAAGGCGGAAGGAACTGCGCAGGCCGTCATCGAACGTGACCACCGCGACTTTTTCCGGGCGGAGGTCCTCCGCGGGCGGGGGGGTGCGCCGTTTGCCGGTGAAGGCGTAGTAAACGTGATTCACGGTTTGGGCGAGCCACGGTTTGGGGGCGGGCTGTTCGCGCGGCTGGTCTCTCGACTGAAGATAGGCGGGGATGTCCAAAGGCGCGATAAAGGTAAAGCCGGCTTTTTGGAGGGCCCGCAGGTGTTCTTGGAGGCGGCGGGTCGAGGTGAGGGCCACCCATTCGCTCTCGGTCAGACCGTGATAAAGGAGGGTGAAGACCGCGCCCCGGCCGCCAATTTCTTCGAGACGGTCCAGGGAATCCATTGCCTGTTGGTAGCGTCCGCGAGCGATTTCGAGACGGGCCTGTTCGAGATGACGGTAGGGGTCTTGAGTTTGCAGCCGTTCATAGAGTTCGTGGAGGATTTGTTCGGCGACCGGGTAGTTGCGCGCGAGCATTTCGACTTCGAAGAGGGTGCGCAGGGCCTGTTCGTTGTTGGGGTTGAACTCGTTCAGGATCTGATTGGCGGTGGTGCGGGCGAGGTGGCTTTGTCCTGCCATGACGGCCACTTGGGCGTATTGGTTGCGCCACGGCACATTCTGCGGGGCGGTTTCGATGGCGGCGGCGTAGTGTTCGAGTGCCGGCTCCAGCCGCCAGCGGGTGGGTTCCCGTGCATGAAGGGTCACCAACCGCGCAGCCAGCCGGGCATGGAGTTTTCCCCGGTTTTCCTCATTGTGCGTGGCGTGGATCAAATCCTCCAGGGCTTGCACCATGTCTTCGGGCCGTTGGGTCAGCTCGGCCAGATCGGCCAGCAGCAGGATGGTTTCCCAGTCTTCGGGGCGGTCTTGGATGATGGCCTGGGCCAGCTGCCGGGCTTCTTCGAGTTCGCCTGCGAACATCAGCGCGCGGGCATATTCGGCTTGGAAAGTCGGGTGGGCAGGGATTTCCCGATTAATGTTTTCCCAGAGTTCGAGGGCCTCCTCGTAGCGCTGCAGGAGGGTCAGCATGCGGGCGAGATCCACTTGGACATCCAGGCGCGAGTCGTCCTCGGCGACGAGTTGTTCCATGGCCGTGGTGGCCTCGTCGAGCCGGCCGAGCCGGAACTGGTTTTGCGCGTACCAGAAACGGACGTCGTAGTTGTCGGGATCCAGGCGGAGAGAATTTTGCAGGTAGCGGTCAGCCGCGCGCCAATCGTTGCGCAGGACGGCCATTTGGGCGAGAAGGCTGTGAGCTTTGGGCGAGTCCGGGCGCAGGTTGAGATAGCGCAGCCAGAGGGCTTCGGCTTCGTCGGTTTGGCCGATATTGTGATAGCACCAGCCGAGGGCTTCCCAGATGGCTTCCGTTGTTGGCTGGTCTTTCAGGGCTGCTTCCAGCAGGGGGATCGCGCCGGCATAGTCTTGATCCTGGATGCACAGGATGGCTTGTTCCAGTTCGTCCTGGGTGGACAGCTCGGGCACGGGATCCAAGGGGCCTTCCGCGGGGATCAGGGGGTCGGGGCGGACGAGATTTTGCCGGGTGGCTCTCATCAGGCGTTCCACCGCCTGGGTGGTGGCCACGGGGGGAGGGGAGGGAGGCTTGCGGCTCCAACCCGTTGCGGGATGGCCCAGGATGCCCGCGCTGAGCAGGAGACAGGCGGCGAGCGGACGCATCCGCCGCGAGGACCGGCGGGTGGGGGTGGCAGGTTGGCGTGGGAAGTTCATGGCCAGTACGTGCGTATGAGGTCGGTGGCGAGCAGGCGCGCGCCGTTGGGGCTCAAATGAATCCCGTCGGTTTCGCGCACCTGCACGGCGGCGGCTGTTTTCAAATCCATAATTCGGTCGGTATATCCGCCCGTGCGCCGATCCGCCACCAGAGCGCTGAAGTCGTGGGCGATAATTTCTCCGCGTTTGGCGGCTTCGGTTTGGAGAATCGTATTGATTTGACGGGCAAAAGCATCGGTGGAGCGATCGCGCATGGGGGGCAGGAGCAACCAGATGACCCGTTCGCAGCCCCCGTTCAGAAGCCGATCCATGGCTTGGCCGACGCGCGCGGCATATTCCTGCAGCCATTCGGGCGTGTCGGGTTGGACGATGGTGGCGGAGCCGGGGCACAGCATGGGCTGCCGGTCATTTGCGCCCAATGCAATCACGGCCACTTTGGGGTGTACCCGCGCGCACAACTCGTCAATTTTGGCCAACCAATCGAAGACATCCAAACGGGCCAATCCGGTGCCGATTCCGGAAAACACAGTGACCTCGACGTCGGTCAGACGGGTCAACTCCCGCTCCATTGCCATGCCCGGCAGACGCATCATCGAGTCGCCCAAGATTAAAACGGGGCTGGTGGCCGGAGTCGGCGGGGACGGTTCGGGGGCGGGAGTTTCGGCCACGGTCCCGGTCCAGGGTCCGCCGGCGCCAAGCGCAAGCAGGCCCACCAAGGCGATCTTCAGACATGGCCGGACTTTCATCATCGTCATTCTACTGCCCCCGGTGGGGATTGCCAATCCATTTCATCGTCTGTGCGGTTCAAGATGCCGCCCAGGGTCGCGTTGAGAAATTCGCGGGGCCGATCCAGCTGCCAACGATGGGTGGCGCGGTGAATCGGCGAGCTTATGGTGAGCCTAAAAGACCGCACGGCTCCATAGGGCATGTTTTCGTTGTTGCCGTGCAGGGAGGAGGCATTGAGAGCCAAAGCCAAGACATAGAAGATGAGCAGGCCCCGCCAAGTTGTTCGCAGGGGCAAAGTGGTGTGGGGGGAGCGGGGGTCCGGCGCGATGGCTTGGCGTTTGGGCGGTGGCGCGTCATGGTGAATGGGGATGGTGTTCATGGTTGTCCGTTTTTATGAGGGGGGTCAGAATTGAAAATAAATGAAGGGGGCCACGCCCGCGGGGCCCAGAGCCAGGATGATGGTCAGCAGGGCGGCTCCGGCCAGGCCCAAGGCCCAGGCCGGCAAGCGCTCGGCACGCCGCAGGAGTTTCCACGAGCGCTCGCCGTCCAAAATCTGCGTGGCGAGGCCCAGGCTGATCAGGGTGATGGCGGCGCCGCCCCAAAGGGTGGTGGCGGGCACCGCGGTCGTCCAAGCGGTCAGACTCCGGAGCAGGGCGCCGACCGTATCGAGATTGCCGCCGCGGAAGAGCAGCCACGAAAAACAAACGACATGAAAAATCCAGATGCGGCCCAGCCAACGCCACAAGGTGGAGGCCACGGGCGTGTCAGGCGCCGGCCAACGTATATGTTCCCGGAACCAACGTTCCAACGCCAAATAGACGCCATGAAACGCCCCCCACAGGACAAAAGTCCATGCCGCGCCGTGCCAGAGTCCGCCCAATAAAAAGGTCACGAGCAGATTGAGATAGGTGCGTGCCCCCCCCCGCCGGGAGCCTCCGAGAGGAATATAGAGGTAGTCGCGCAACCAGGTGGACAGCGAGATGTGCCAGCGCCGCCAGAAGTCTTGGAGCGTGGTGGCGGAATAGGGCGCATGGAAATTGGCCGGGAAGTGGAAGCCCAGAAGCAGGGCCGCGCCGATGGCAATGTCGGAATAGGCCGAGAAGTCGCAATATATTTGGACGGCGTAGGCATAGACCGCGATGAGCACGTCCGGGCCGCTATAGAGTTCCGGGGCCGCAAAAACCGGATCGGCGACTTGGGCCGCGAGCCAGTTGGCAATGACGATTTTTTTGAGCAGGCCCATCAGGATCAGAAACATGGCCCGAGGGGCTTCGAGAGTGGTTTCGCGCGTCGGCATGGTTTCCATTTGCGGCACCAAGTGTGCCGCGCGCACGATAGGGCCGGCGACCAGCTGGGGGAAAAAAGCCAGGTAGTTGGCAAAATCAATCCAGGAGCGGGCGGGCGGAGCTTGCCGGCGGTACACGTCGAGCACGTAGCTGAGGGCCTGAAAGGTGAAAAAGGAGATGCCCACCGGCAGGACAATGGTGGCGATCCATGGATAGGTTTCCTCCTGCAGGCGGATCAGGCGCCAGACGGTCTCCGGCCCGAGAGCCTGAGCCAGCGGCCGCAGCAGAGGAAAGAGGACGTCGGCCACCAGGAAGCCCGTATATTTGAAGAAGGCCAGCAGCCCCAAATTCAGCGAGACGACCCCTACCACGAGGCGGCGCCGGGTGCGCCCGGCAGCCGGGTTGTTGCTCAGGGCATCTATGCGGCAGGCGGCGGCGTGATTGAGCAAAGCCGATCCCAGCAGCATCAGCGCAAATTTCCAACTCCACAAGCCATAAAAAAACAGGCTGGCGCTCAACAGAAACACGCTGCGTGCGCGCGGGAAACGCGCCAGGGCCCAGTGCCCGTGGAATACGCAGAAAAAGAAAACCGCAAAAGCTGTAGTGGGAAAGAGCACGTGAGCGCTTCGGGAAAATCGGGCTAGGGCGGCGGGGGCATGGTCAGGGTGCCGTCCGTGCCCAAAAGATAGACTTGGGGCGTGGTCAAGTCTTGGTGGGCCGGGGGAAGATCAGCCTCCGGATGGCGCAGAGGCACGTTATAGCGAGCCTGGCGTGGAGAAAGCAGCACACTGCCGATGGGCAATTCGCGCAAGTGAACCTTTTCTTTGGGTTTGGGGAGGCGGTGCTCGCCGGCTTCGGGACGGACCACGGGTTCGACCCGGGTGTGGGCGCCCGCGTCGGGGGTGTCCCAGAGCGCGGCTTCCGTATGCAGAATCAACACGCTGGCGGGTCTGGATTCCAAGGCGGAGGTCAATTGATTCAGCCAAGCCTGGCTGGGTGGTGAGCGCCGTTTGACCACGACGCCGCGCAACCGATGATGATGGATGAAATCCACCAGTTGCCCGGGTTCGATGTTGCCGTCATAGGACAAATCAACAACTGGCAGCAGCCGGATGCGATGGAAGGCGGCAAACATCTTGAGCATGTCGGCGTCGTCGGGCCACTCATCCTGTGGCAGGGAGCCATCCGCCTGCTGGAAGAACCAGGCAGGGGCCAAAGCCGATATCCCGCCAATGAAAGGGCGGAGAGCTGCCGCCTGTTCGGTGGCATCTCCCGGCGGAGTCAGGACAAGGGTGGTGGGCGCCGGAGAACATTCCAAGCGGAGGATCCGGGCCCGGGCGACACCGAGGTCGAAGGCAAAGGGCGCGATGCCCCACCAGCCATAGGCCACGACAGGGGGTATTTCGACCGGGCCATCGAACATTTCGAGACCATTGATAAACCCGCGTATGCCGTCGCCGCGGACCTCCAGACGCAGGGTGAGGCGACCGGGCGGACGGACCCAGGGGCGCGACGCGGATGCCAGCAATTCGCCTCCGCTCCAGGCTTGCAGGTGGACAAATCCTTCCTGGTCGAAACCGAACCGCAGCATGCTGTGAGCGCTGCGCCGGGCGTAGAGCCAAAAGAAGCCTTGGGATTCGTCCACATCCACCTCGAGGGCACCGTCGCGCATCCATTCCGACTGGCGAAGGCGCAAAAAGGTTTCGGCCTGGTTGATGGACGCTTGCAGTTCATAGCGGCCGTATTCAAGAGCGCGGATGCCCTCGGAAGCGATCCAGCCGCCGGACAGTTCGCCCGAAGAAAAATCGTCAACGATTCGATGGGTAATGGGCAGACAGGTTTCAAAGAGTTCTTTTTGGCGGGGATCGGAAGCCGAGGCGGTCTGTTGGCGGACCATGTCAAAGAACACCCCGGACTCGGGATACGTCAGCACTTCTTTGGAGGTGATGGCATGGCCAAAAGGGATTCCCGTATCGGAGTTCTGGCCGGCCTCAAGGATGTCGCGCATGGTGCGATAGCGCTCCACGGGTTCCGTTTGCAGGTGGAGGAGCGCGAGGCGGGCATCTAAATTGTGAGGCAATTCCTCCACGAGTTGCTGAACGCGTTGCCGGGCTTCCACCCGGCGCTTATGGCGACTGAGCCATTGCGCTTGGGCGATCAGAATATCCGGGTTTTCGGGGAAGATGCGCGCGTAAAGGTTAAGCTGCTGGCGGGCGTCGTCGGGCCGGACCAGCTGATCGAGCAGTTCGGCTCGACGGATGGCCAGATGGATTTGTCCCGGGGCGGCTTCGAGTGCGCGGGTATAATATTCGAGGCCTTTTTCGAGTTGTCCGGTTTGGATCCAAGCCAGACCGATATATTCGAGCGCTTCGGCAGATTGGGGGTCGGCTTCGAGCCAAGCCGTCCAGTGGTCAATGGCGGCCGGGTAGTCGCCTTCTTGGAAGGCTTGGAAGCCTTCCCGGCGGTTGGCTTCTTGACGGGCTTCCGCAGAGAGCGCCTCAGCGGGCAGCGCCCGGGCGGCCAGTTGATAGAACAGATTGAGGTGCATGTCGCTTGCGGGGGCGGCATGCTCTTCGACCACGACGCGATCGGGCAAGACCGCCTCCAGCTCCCGGGCGCGGGCGGGGGTGTCCACGGCCATCAGAGCTCCTGGAAACAGGGAAGCAATCGACACGAATGAGGTCATGCGTGTGACCGCGGTCGGAAAGTGAATGGCCAGTTTCATGTTATGCTCCTGTATGTTCTGATGAACCTGTTGCAGCCAGGGAATGAGAGTGGACATGTCTTCGGGCGACACCTGTGCGGCATCCAAGTAGATTCCGTCAGCCTTCATGCGGAGACCTTCTTGGGCGGGCAGTTCGGGCGGGATTTGCAGGGCCAGCTCTGCCGACCGCAGGGCAATGTGCGGCAAAACGTCAATGCCGTACATATGAGCCCCATTTCGCAGGGCCTCATCGCTCCAGCTGGGCAGGACCAAGGGAATGGTTTGGGCCGCGTCCATCCAGGGCGGGCTGACCGCGGCCAAATTGAAGGCTTCCGCGTGCAGCTCCTGCAAGACGTTGGGCGAGTCCGCGTTCAAATGGTTTCGCCATACCTTCAGCACTTGCTGGGGGCGTGGAAATTCGAGGGCGGTGATGTGGGTGGCCGCGGTGCCCGGGGTGGGGGCCCAAACTTCCAGGCCGAAGAGCCCGGGGCGGGCACCACCCATCAGATCCAGCGGTTCCTTGAAAAGCAGGCGGTCGTTCAAACGCACGAACAAGCGACGCCCCCTCAGTACCAATTCCAAGTGCTGAGGTTGGCCGGGAACCAGCAGGGGGTCCCGGGTGGTGGCCACGGTGGATTCCTCCGCGCCAAAAACTTTTTGGGCAACCCGGATATGCCCGCTTTCGTCGAAAAGAATACGGGTGCCTTCCTCGCCGCCCGGACGCATTCTCAAGCGAATGCCGAATTGACCCGCTTGGATTTGAAAGGTCATCCGCGTGACCCAATCCTCAAAGAGGTCGCTGCCCATCAGCCAGGTCAGGGCGCCAGTGGTTGGCTTGAATTTGGTGTTGGTGGCGGCGGGCTTGATCGCCTGGAGCCACAGGCTGCCATCGGCGGGATGTTCGGTCACCCCCCAATCTGTCAACCACTTTTCAGCTTGGAGGGGTTGGAGGATGTCCCAAGGACGGGTTTCGCGTCCCGATTTCACGATGGCCATGAATTGTTCGAGACTCCAAGCGGGATTGACCAGCAATCGGTTCAGTGCCCGCGGGTCCGAGTGCCGGGTATTCAGCATGAAGGGGCCCAGCGTGAAACCAAGGCCGTAGTTGCGCTCGACCTCGGTCAGGTTGAGCACCCGGGTGGGCACCGCGCGAGGATCATATTGCCCATAGTCGCCATAGGGATAGGCGAAGGCACGCGGCCAGGCATCCATGCCGGCCCGGAATTCATTGGCCGTACGCTCATGCTCTTCGCGAATGCGGCGGGCGAATTCTTCCGGGGTTTCCAAGCGCTGTTCGGCGGTCAGCCATTGGGGCGTAGAAAGAAAGTTGCCGGTTTCACCGTCGGGTCCTGCGGGGATGCGCTGGAACGCGCTGTAGGATTCCGCCCCGATTTCCCACGTGCCGCTGCGTTGCATGTCGCGCAGAATCGGCCAGCGCAGGGCGCCGGGGTCTTTCTCGCGGAGACTGTCGCCGCGCACGAACATGATCGCCTTCCAACGGTTTTCCCGCAAGATGGTCCGCGTTTCCAAATAGGAGTTTTTGCGGGACTGCTCCATGGTGATCAAGACGGCTTTTCGCGGCAAGGGGTCGCCATGCAGATAGAAACGACGGACATCTTTCAATCCGATGGGATTGAATCCTTCGCGACGCAAAGCGCGAATCTGTTGTTCAAACTGCTGGCGGGTCACTTCTTCCGGCGTGCGTACTTTGGCGGCGCTCACTCCGGCATAGGCCAGGGCGATAAAGGTATCGGCGTCGCGCGTGCCTTCGATGGCGGGGGAATAGCGCAATCTTTGGTAAAGGGTGCGGGCGGGCATCCACAAGGCCACAAGCAGGGAAAGCAGGGCCAGGAAATAAAGCCAGGCCCGCAGGTTGCGCTCCTGCTGCACGGGTTGAGGCCGGGCCCACCCCAGAGGCAATTGTGGTTCTTCGATGGCGTCAACGAATTCCTGTTCGGTTGGCTCGGTCGGGCCGGCCGGTGGCGCGGGGGGGGCCTCAGGAGGGGGAGGGGTGGGTTCTGGCCGTCCGGTCTCGGGAGGCAGAGAGGTGTCCGCATCGTTGCGGGGGTCTGGCGGGGGGGGGGAGGGGGTCATGATCGGGTCCCCCATTTGCGGTCGCGCAGAGTCACCAGAGCCCAATAGATTTGCCAACTGAAAAAAGCCATGTAGGTGAAGGTGTAAACAAAGCCCGCCAGCCAGTATCGGCGGCCGGTTTTTTCCCAGAAATGCAGGGTCCAGACCAAGGTGATGGCCAGGACACCCGTGAGGTAGGCCAGGGCGAGATTGCTGCCGCCGGCCCACCAAGCCATCACGGGGGCGACCACCAGAGCGGAGGTGATGACGACCGGTTCAATGATGGGCATCCACATCATGGCATACCATGAGAGCGCCGGCAGGGGATGTTTGCGCCACATCCAGCGGCCCACCTTCACAATTTCACGCAAGTAGGAACGGCTCCAACGGGCCTGTTGGCGGATGTACTGGTTCCAGGTATCCGGCGCGATGGTGGTGGCCAGAGCCTCGTCGGTATAGAGGACTTTGAAGTCACGCAAAATCAAGTTGGTCAGGCTGCGGTCGTCACCGAAGTTGCCGTGGGAACCCATGACTGTGGCGTTGAGCCATTCATCAAGGACATGCAGCACGCACACCCGGCGGTAGGCCGAGAAGCACCCCGGCAGACAACTCACCGTGCCGCTGACGCTTTCCGCCGCTTTCATGATCTTATAGGAGAAAAAGTAGCGCACGTCCTGCATGCGGGTGAGCAGATTGGTTCGCGCGTTTTCCACATCGCAATGGCCGCTGATGCCCCCCACGGTGGGGTCGGTGAAGCCCTGCACCAATTTATGGATCGAACCGGGGAACACAAAAGTGTCCGAATCCACGCACACGAGGATTTCACCGCGTCCGAGCAATACGCCCACGGCCCACGCGTGCACCAGGCCCCGGTTTTTTGCGAAATCCACCACCACCAGGTTGGGATGACGTGTCTGGGCCTCCAGCATTCGGGTCAAAGTGGCATCGGTGGAACCATCATTCACGCAGATGACTTCCAGCAAGTGGGATGGGTAGCCCGCGGCAAGGATCCGCTCGAGCGTCAAGCCAATGACTTGTTCTTCGTTCATGCAGGGGACCAGAACCGATACGGTGGGTCGGTATCCTTGATCGGCAGGGGGGACATGCACGGCGGCAATCAAAAATCGCGAGACCACAAACACGCCGGCAATCAGTGAATAAATGCTCACCAAGGGCTGGTAGAAATAATTGCCCACGCTGCGCAGTTGCATAAACACGGCCGTGGCCAGCATCATGATCGCTACGGCGGTGATCAGGCCGATCAGCCATTTGGGTGGGCGGTGATACAGGGCGTTCAGCCGGGCCCGGGCATCTTCCGAAGGGGAGATATCCACCGGTACCGCCTGGGGGACATGGCTGTGGTTTTGTTCAAAAGGTTGTTGGCAGTAGGGACACACCATGGGCGTGGGTGTTCCATGGATGTGGACCGTCACACCGCATTGCGTGCATTGGCAGTGGGTGATCCGCACCTTGGGGGTGTCAACAATGGGCGGCGCAGGCTCCATGGTGTCATCCATATATCATCATTTGCTACCGAACTCGAAACGTCAGTTCTGAATACAGTGTCAGGAACCTAACCCGTTCAGGTGGATTTGTCGCCTAAATTCAAACATTATTTTGGAGAGGGGGTATGGGCGTGGGATGGCCGGCCGGTGCCCGGAGTGCCCCTTGCAAGGAATAAGTTGTCGTTGCAAGGGTTCTTCAATTCGCTGATGGTCCGTCTCCAACTGGGTCTGTTAGTTTCAGTCACCAAGGGAGATGGCGACCGGCGGAATGAATCTCGAATTTTCCATTTTCCGCAATCTTGTAAAGCATCAAAAAAAAAGATATACTTCATGGGAATCTCAAATATACTTTGCATCCGATCCCCAGCGACCGTAACATGCCAGCATAGACGTTGGTTAGATACGGAGCTGGCGTCAGACAGTGATGGAGTACATATCGGAGTGGCAATATGGTGACCGTGCTTTTAGCTGATGATGATGTGCATGTGCGCAAGTATCTCGATGCCCTGATTGCAGATTTGGGCTATAACGCGATTCCTGTTGCCACCTGTGAGGAGGCCATCGCGCGGCTGGCGGACAGCAAGGTGGATATTATCATTGCTGACATCCTTTTGCCCGACTGCCCCGGGCCCCTGGAGTGGGAACAACAACTGGTTCGCGCCGCGCAGGGACGCCCTTTGATTTTGATTGCCGGTGATACTTCCGAAGAAGTGGTCGCCGCAGGCTCGAGCAAGGAAGTGATGGCGTTGCTCACCAAGCCGTTTGAACTTTCGTTTGTTCGAGATCTCCTCAAGCAAGCCGAGAGTCTGCTTGCTGATTCGGAGGGAACCGACGCATGATCGAGAAAACCAAATTGGGCATCGCTTTCTTCGATGAGCGTTTTGGCGGCATTTTTGCCGGGCGGGCCACGCTTTGTATTGGCAGTCGAGGCAGCGGGAAAACCATTGCGGCGCTTCAAGCTCTCTTGCAGGGTCCGCAACATAACGAGCGCGCGTTAATGCTCTCGAGCTGGCGCGCCGCCGACCTGGCCATCATTGCGTCGCGCATGGGCCTGCCCCTCGACAGCGCGCTGCAAGCCCAGCAGGTTATGTTGCTGGAATATGCCCACTTGACGCCGGCGTCCGAACTCGAACAACAGCACCTTTTGCCGGCGGGCAGTTTTCTCAAATTCAAGCAACTGGTCGAAACCCACCAGATACGCCGGGTGGTGATCGACACCGTTTTGCCCTGGGTGGCGATCCGGCCGGTTGAACGGTTGCCCATCCACATCTATTCTTTCATTCAGGCGCTGGACCGGATGGGGCTCACCTCGATCCTGACCATTCCGCGGCCGGTGTCGCCAGCGGCCCATACGCTGCGAAATTGCCTGGAAGAGCACATTCCCATTGTCCTGACCCTTTCGCGCAATTCTACAGGCCACTATGCGTTGGAGGTGAACAAATATCTCGGCGAGCCGGCCCAGCCCCGGCCCATCCCGTTTATTATTGCCCCAGGCGCCGGGATTTTGCGGGCGCCCAAGAAAGTGAGTCGGCCGCCGGAGACGAGCCCGGAATCCCGGCCCATTTCCCTGGCAAATCCGTCTGAGAAACCCGGCCGTTCCGGCATTCACTATTCCGATGCTTTCCGAACCCGTTGAACCAACTGTGGAGCCGGCATGTTCGCAGCCTACTGGAATTTGAAAGCCAACCCCTTCCTCAATTTGGAGGACCTGCGCTATTTATACTCTGTGGACCAACACGCGGAAGCCGTGGCCCGGTTCAGCTATCTGGCCGAGCAGGGGCGCACGGGTGGCATTCTTTGCGGGCCCAGCGGGGTGGGCAAGTCCATTCTCCTGCGCCATATTGCCACCACGGTAGCCAGCCGCCACCGGTTGCCCTTGATCCACATGGATGCCATCCCCGACGGGCATTTGCCCCTGGCTCGGCACATTCAGTTGCACATGAACATTGAGGGGCCTACGGATACCATGGCCGACACTCTGATCAATTTTCGTCATGCCATCGAATGCGCGCCCGACACGCTGAACCGGACCCTCTTGTGCCTTGACGAGGCCCACCACTTGAGCGATCCCGAAGGCCTCCATCTCATCCAATACCTGAGCAACTTGCGTATTCCGGACCGGCGTTCTCAGGGGCCCAGCCCGCTCTTTACCATGATTCTGGTGGGCACCGCCGATTTTTTACAGGCCGTTCAGGCTTGGCCATCGCTTGCGCAGCGAATGCATATGGTGGTTCGGCTGAAGCCTCTTTCGCGCCAGCATGCCATCGCGTATATCCAGCAGCACATGCGCGCGGTGGGCGGGGACCTCTGGGTGTTCGATCATGCCGCGCTGGATGTGATCTATCGAGTTTCCGAAGGCCTGCCCCGCAAGATCAATCTGCTGTGCGATATCTCCCTGATGCTAGGCTTTGCCGCCAAGGCCGAACAGATCACTGAGTCCATTGTCGAGCAAGCCGTTCGGGACAGCGGGTTGACTCTTCCCGCCGCCAAGGAGGATGTATGAACGAACTCAGCCGGCTCCTTTTCAACCCCGTGACGATTATTGCCATCTTGCTGGCGGTCTTTTTTTTGACTGCGGCGGTTTTGCGGCGCCGCACGCCGTCGCGGGCGCCGGATGGCCCGGGCAATTCTGCGGAGGCCAAACCGTATCACATGGCTAACCCTTACGCCTCTCCCATGGCCAGTGGCATGCTGTTCCCGCAGCCAGAATCCTTGCCGTCATCCCCTCCTGTCCCACGGCCCGCGCCGCGCACTTCCCGACAGTTCCGACAATCCGTGCGCAGTCCCGTGGCTGCGCCCCCCGAAAATCACAGCATTTATATCTGGGAATAAATTTGGCGTTGTCCGTGGTGATGTCCGGGGAAACACCCGCCGACGCCAAAGCCGGCTGTTCCCAGTGACGCGGCCCACGAGGGTTGATTGCCGTGAGGCCGGTGGAGGTCAGGTGAGGTCCTCGAGGTGAATGCCGCGGGCGGTGATGGCGTCGCGGTGGGCGAGGACGTCGGCGGCGGCGTCGAGATCGAGGAGGTAGGTGATGTCTCCGCCGCGTTGGGCGTAGATTTGGGCGTAGGAGGCGGGGATGGCGGGGGAGGGGTCTTCGAGGAGGGAGGCGGCGATGGGGGCGGCTTTGCTGGCGCCGGTGGCGAGGAGGATGACGGCGCGGGCGCGGAAGATGAGTTCGGCGCTCATGGAGATGGCGAAACGGGGGCTGGCTTGGCGGGAGGTGAAGTGGCCGGCCTGGATGGCGCACTCGATGGTGTCGTCGTCGAGTTTGACGAGGAGCATGGGGTCGCTTTGGAAGGGGATGCCGACTTCGTGGAAGGCGACGTGTCCGCGTTTGCCGATGCCGATGAGGTGGAGGTCTATCCCGCCGGCGTCGGTGATGGCTTGGAGGTAGGAACGGAGGATGTCTTGGCGGACCCATTGAAGGTAGCTGGAGGCGGCGTCGTAATGGATGCGGATGGCTTGTCCGTTGTCGGCGCCGAGGGTTTTCCAGTCGCCGGGGTGGGCGTCGAGTTCGCGTTCGAGGGTGGGCTGGTCGATCAGGCAGCCGGCGGGCAGGTGGGTGGCGGCAAATTTGGGATGGAGGGGGCCGAAGAGCTCCTGGATCATGAAGTAGGTGTAGCTTTCGGGGTGGAGGACTCGGGCCTGGGCGTCGGCGCCGGGGAGGCCGACGTATTCGTCGAGGTTGAAGGTGCGGACTTTTTCGGCGGGGATGGCGCGGCGGTTGAAGGCCTGGATGAGGCGGCGGTAGGCGCCGGTGGGGGAGTGGCCGGTGGCGAGGCCGAGGTTGAAGGTGTCCTGCCGTTCGAGGGTGCGGGCGATGTGTGCCCGGGTGGCGTCGGCGGCCAGGTCGCTGAGGTGGTCGAAGTCGCGGGCGATGAGAACAGTATGGGGCATGAGGAGGATCCTTGAGTGCCGGGTCGGTTGGGTTGTCTTGAATGGGGGTAGAATGCCTGTCTCTTATACA
>LSQX01023251.1_pt1 | contig 16346 bp, 12 predicted proteins | sample 654561 | NCBI WGS metagenome assembly LSQX01 (sample SAMN04489861, study PRJNA283612) | anaerobic digester metagenome | isolation source: 4 biogas reactors fed with cattle manure at either 37C or 55C with and... | place: Denmark: Kongens Lyngby | collected 2014 | reverse complement strand
ACCCTATCGCGAAACCATTACAAAACCAGCTGAATCTATGTATCGCCACAGAAAACAATCGGGTGGTGCTGGTCAGTTTGGTGAAGTTCATATGCTTATTGAGCCTTGGTTTGAGGGCATGCCAAATCAAAGCAAATACCCCATTCGTGGAACAGATGAATATCCACTTGACTGGGGCGGAAAATTAGTTATAAACAACTGTATTGTTGGTGGAGCCATCGATGCACGTTTTATTCCTGCAATACTAAAAGGTATTATGGAAAGAATGGAAGAGGGTCCACTTACAGGCTCATATGCACGTGATATAGTTGTGAATATTTTTGACGGAAAAATGCACCCCGTTGACTCTAACGAGATGGCGTTTAAAATTGCTGGACGTAGTGCTTTCCGTGATGCATTTAAAAATGCTGGTCCAAAAATTCTTGAACCTATTTATGATGTTGAAGTTGTTGTTCCAGCGGACAGAATGGGCGACTGTATGACAGACCTTCAAGGACGCCGTGCTATTGTAATGGGTATGGATAGCGAAGGTGAATATCAAGTAATTAAAGCACGTGTTCCGCTTGCCGAAATGAACAAATATTCAACTACTCTTAGTTCAATTACAAGTGGTAGAGGACAGTATAGTCTTAAGTTCTACGAATATCAACAAGTTCCAACTGATATTCAATCGGCTCTACTTAAAGCCTACGAAGCTGAAGAAGAAGACGAAGATTAAGATTGAGATAATCTATATTAAAAGAGGTCGGGAAATTTCCCGACCTCTTTTTTGTTAATTGGATATTATACCGATTGAGTTTAATCCTAAAAAGACGGGAAGACCTTTATTTCCTTAATTTTAAACCTACAAGGTCGGGAAGACCTTGCAGGATATGTTCTATAAAATAGTCCAAACTGTTTTATTATTAAAATTGGTATTACTTAAATCTTACTCCTAAAGTACAAGCTTTTTTGTATCTCTTTACCTTTCCATCCAAATTCCACAACTCAATAAATACAATATATATTCCAGCCTCGGCTTTGAGGTTTGCCTCGTTGGTTCCGTTCCATTGATAAACACCTTCGTAGCCCAAAAGCTCGTTGTTGGCAATTTGCTTTATTCTGTGTCCATTAGACGAAAAAATGCTAATATTGGCTCTGTAGCCAGTCTCTTCTAAATTGTAAGCTATAAAAAGTACATCATCAACTCCATCATTGTCGGGGGTGAAAATTGCTGGTTCAATGGTAAATATATCTTCCGAAATTACAAAATCAGAATATTGAGAATTTTTATACCCCGGAGTTCCGTATCCAGCATTGGAAGATGCTGAATGCCAGTTGTTTTCGTCTTGCGTAGGTAAGTCAAAACTTATCCTCTCCAAGGAGACTCCTTTTGTGTCTTTTAATAATGGATAGTGCATATCTTTATTATAGGTAAATTCATCTAAGTAATTCCCTTCCATATCCTGCAACAGCACAGTTCCATCATTATTATTATACTGTGGAAAAGATAACATTTCAACTAAATTTTCGTCTGACTCAACGATGTAGTTTTCTTTCACTTTTTGACTATTGGAAGAAAGTAGAGCATATGATTTTGGCGACATAACATAACCATCTGGTGCTACGGTGTATAGGGTGTTGGAAGTTCTGCCAACGGAGCCCAATTTTACACTTGCCAAATTGATATATTTATCTGATTTATTATAAAGTTCCACATATTCCACTCCATTGGTGGGAGGGTTGGACAATATTTCATTTATTATAATATCGCCCTCTTCTACCCTACTGGGCACCCCAAATTGGACTGTGCTATTGGATGCAAGTACATTGCCAGCACAATCGGACAGATTGCCATTTACTGTTAGAGTGTAAATTGTATTTTCTTGAAAATCGTTATTAAATTCAAGGGTCAACATTTTGAAAAGCGGGGGGTGGTGCTCAAAGTTTACTGGGTTTCCAATTCCAAAATCTACACTATAATCTTCAAAGCTTTCTATGGATTGAGGATTCATTTTCTCAGAAAAGTGAACAAGTAATTTATTCTCGTCTATAACAATTGCCTGCTTTAGTTTTGGCGAAAACACATCGGGGTTTACTCCATCAACTGAATTTTTCTCACAGGGCGTACCACCCCTACTATCAACGGAGGCTGTCCAGTTGGTGGCTTCGGCACAAGGATTATTGGGGTCTATCATCTCCAACGACCAACCCCCATCTTTTTTGGCATCGTTGCCATACCATTTATCTGAAAATGTAATAGAATGAATAAGCATATCTTCCGACGTAGATAGTGAAATTGTTTGTCCGCTATTGGTAATTTGCATGGAAGATATGGGTATAACATCTCCATATTGGGACATAATTTCCGCATTGGAGGCTGCACAAATAATGGCATAGCCAAAGGGTGCAAGGGTGTAGTTGGGCAAAATTCGGGTAGTGGTGCCATATTGCAATAGCCATCCACTTATATTTATGGGAATTGATGTTCTATTAAAAAGCTCGATATATTCGGCTTCGGGCAGGGCAACAACGGGGTCGGGGTCGGCCATAATCTCACTAATAACAATATCCCAAGGTGAGGGGTTATAAAGTGCAAATGCAATTGTTTGCTCCTCCATTTGATTTTCAGCCAAATCTGAAATATTCTTTATATTAATATTGTATATCTGATTGGGAATAAAATTGTGGTCGAACTCCAAAATATATTTCTTAGCATCTAAATCATTAACAATTACCGAAACTGGATTTCCAACGGAATGGTCAAGGGTGTAATTTGTTTTCTCCAACGCCTCACTCTGCACCACAAGTTCTGAAAAACTTATTAGCAATTTCGACTCATCTATAACCTCCACAAACTCAACTGTGGGAGGCGTTATGTCTTTTTCGATATGACCAATATATATATCATCTAAATATAAATTATTTTTATTAGTACCAGTATGCATAAAATATATTCCTGAATATTCTCCTGTTGTAAAAATATCATCCACAGCAGCACCCTCAAGTTCATAATCAACACCACCATTGGGATCAACATATAACTTCCACAAGCCGTCATTATTTCGGGTTACCCTAACTCCCAAGCTAGATGAGGAGCTGATGGTTGTATTATTCCCAACAAACAATTTCTCGTATGATGTTCCTGCTTGTCGGCACAAAGAGATGTTTTTGTTTGCAGTGCTAGCATCATCACCAAACATAACGAAATAGCCATTTAGCGGTGATTTCAAATCTTCATTATTAGAAGACAGATAAAACCGAGCATTATTTGTTGCCGTAACCCCACTTGACATGCTAAGTCTAATCCAAAACCTCCACTCCGTACTATCTAAAATATTGAGTTCGTTGGGCATACTTAAATATATAATTCCACCATCACCATCGGACTGCAATCGAGGTTGCTGACTATAGTTTGTTCCTGAATATGTAGAGATTTTGAAAAACTGAGCATCTCCTGTCCATGTGGGGTTATTTGTAAAATCACCATCTGAAAAATCTTCCCAAATTTGAGAATAACCATAGTTAAAAATGGTGAAAAATAAAAATAATAGAATAAATTTTGTGTTTTTTCTCATATTTGCAAAGTTTATTTGCTAACAAATGTATGTATTTAATTTCAGATGTCAACAAAAACTCCATTAATTTTTATTTATTGGCAAAATATAGAAAAAACTCACTTTCATTTTCAGAATTTGAGAAAATTGATGAGTTTTTGGCACATAAAGAATTGAATCTAAACAACAATGTAGAATCTAAAAGTATTAGATGACACTCGATCATTTATTTTGTCGGCTTTTGGCATGCTTATAATCTAAAATCTTGTAAAACTATTTAAGGAAGTATTAAGATTTGAAGTGGTTTTATCCTCTTTTTTTTGCCTCTAAGCTTGCTTTTACCCTTGATTTATCTATTTTTGTAAATAGAATTGAAATAAAAGCAACTTTTTTGTTTTTATTTTGTCTGACATATAACAATATAAAGCAAAAATATTTATTCAATATGAAGACATTAATTTTAAAACTAAGCACATCTATACTTTTCTTAGGTATATCTTTTGCGGTATATTCTCAGTCGGGCGGTGCCACCTGTCAAACAGCCAATCCTTTCTGCTCTGATGACCCAACGTATAGTTTCCCTGCTGGAGTTGGTAGTGGGAGTGCTGGTAGCAATGTTGGCTGCCTTTATTCTACCCCCAATCCTGCGTGGTATTATATGCAAGTTGGTGAGCCCGGACGTATAAATTTATATATGTGGACTGTACCACAAAAAGATATAGACTTTATAGCTTGGGGTCCATTTACTGCTGCCACTTTTGAACAGCTGATGGCTCAAAATGTGTGTAACCAGTTGTCGCACGCATATAACAGCTCTCATGCTATTTCAGGTAATGTTGATGACTTTGCCAACACTACAAATTTAGGTGGCTATCCTGCTGGCAACCAAATAGACTGCAGCTACAGTGCTTCGCACCACGAAATGTTGCATATTCCCAATGCTCAAACTGGGCAATGGTATATTTTGCTTATTACAAACTATTCTAATCAAGCTACACAAATTAATTTCAACAGCCATGCTACAAGCACTGGATCTTCAAACTGTGCCATTCTTAGACCTTTTAATGGAGATACAGTTTGTGTTGGCGAGACAGCTATTTTGGAGGTTGGAAATCCCGTTGCTGGAGCCAACTATACCTTTGAGGGACCTGGTGACTTTTTCCAACACGGACCTTCACACCAAATTATAATACCCAATGCTCAGCCCTCAGATGCTGGCACATATACAATGGTGTTGCATCCACCTAATAGCCAGCCCAGTCCGGCAGTAACCGCTAATTTAATAGTTCATCCTCTGCCAACAATTACAACCACATCTACAGCTATTTGTCCTGGCGAAAACTCAATTGTTACAGCTTCAGGTGCAAACACATACACGTGGAGTAATGGACAAACTGGCTCATCAATAACAGTATCGCCCAATACAACAACAACATACACAGTAACTGGTACTTCTGCACACGGTTGCGTGGGAATTTCGGAAGTAACTGTAACTGTTAACCCAATACCAGATATTAGTATTTCGCCTGCGGTGGCATGCTCTGGCACAGAAATTATAGCTAGTTCACCTACAGGTATCAATTACTTGTGGAGTCATGATTTAGGATCGGACCCAATAATAACACCTGAAGTTACCACCGTACAAACATATAGCATTACTGTTACAGACGAAAATGGCTGTAAAAACAGCATAGAAGTTACCGTAAACCCAGATGCAATAATTGAAGCCTTTGGTACAGAAATTTGTATTGGAGAAAATGCACAAGTAATTGCCAGCGGCGGAGTAACATACAACTGGAGTAATGGAATGCATAATGAAACAATTATTGTAACGCCTACACAAACAACCGAATATATCGTTACAGGAACAAATGAATTTGGATGTCAAGGTACTGCAACTACTGAGGTTGTAGTACATCCAAAACCAACGGCTGACTTTTCAACGCCTATTGACGTTGTTACATTGGATAATCCAGAGCTTGTCTTCCACGACCAATCATTTGGTGCCGATTATTGGCATTGGAATTTTGGAGATATGCTTTCAGGAAATAACACATCTACTCTACAAAACCCCAAACACACCTATTCAGCCGTAGGAAAATACATTACTTGGTTGGTGGTTACCACAGAACACGGCTGTACTGACTCTACCAGCAAACTAATTACAGTAGAAAGTCCATATTCGTTCTATATACCAAGTGCTTTCTCGCCCGACAAAGATGGACTAAATGAAGTTTTTGTACCCGTGGGAAGAGGAGTTGACAGAAATGAATATCACATGATAATATTTGACAGATGGGGCAGATTGATTTTCAAAACCGACAGTATGGACGAAGGTTGGGACGGAACAATGGATGGACAAAGAGCTCCAAGCGGAGTTTACACATACAGAATTTTCCTAAGAGACCTTGTGGGAATGAGACGAGAATATAATGGACACTTTGTCTTAATTAGATAAAACAACTAAACACGCAAAAAAAGAGGGGTCAACTTTTGACCTCTTTTTTATTTGTAGTATCTTTACTTCAAATTTAAGATTATGAAGTTGAAATATCACATAATAATATTGTGTTTAGCACTTTGCTTTAGCTCCTGCAAAAGCATAAAAAACAAGAAAGCGAAAAGCTCAGAAGAGAAAACTGAAGAGACTAAAACAGTAGAAACTGACAAAGAGTCCGCGGCTTTTATGGGCGAAATAAAGAGCGATATAAATTATGAGTGGCTCTCTTTTAGGTCCAAATTGGAGATAAAGTCGGAAAGCAATTCCCAAAGTGTTAACCTTTTTGTTGTGAACAAAAAAGATAGCATTTTATATGTCAATATTAGCAAGTTTGCCATAGAAGCAGCAAGGGCTGTTATAAGTCCCGACACCGTTAAGTTTATTAACAGATTGCAAATGGAATACTATGTTGGCGACTACTCTATTTTCGAGAAAATGTTCGGTGTAAGGCTAAATTTCAACATGTTGCAATCCATAATAAATGCTTGCGATTTTAAAGATTTTAAAACAGAAGCTAAATACGTAAACTACGAAAACTATGTGGAAGCAAATTGGGAAAACAGAGAAAATAGCATAGAAAAAATATTGCTAAATCAAAATATTAAATACAGAATTAAAGAGCAACAAATATTTGAAAACAATATTATTGACATAAGATCAGGACGAAAAATAAATATCTCATATTTGGATTATTCAAAATATAAAGATTTTGAATTGCCATCTAAAATACAAATCAATTTAGCCGAAATGGATATGGAAATGACATTCAAACTTGATAATATTAAGATAGATGTGCCAGGTCCTACTTCAATAAAAATTCCAGATAGATATAAAGCCATAGATGCACAATAATTTTTTCGAAGAATTTAGTTTTTTATGTAAGCAAGAAGGGTTCAAAGAGATTGGCTTCTCGGATACTTACGTTCAATCTGATGCTTTTGGAAAGTACAAAAACTGGCTCAACAAAGGTATGAATGCCGAAATGGAGTGGATGGAAAGAAACTTAGAATCTAGATTAGACATAAGAAAAATGTTTCCTTGGGCAAAATCATATGCCATAGTTTTACTTCCTTATTTTCACAACAAAACAATTGGAAATAAATATTCGAGATATGCCCTTTTGAAAGATTATCACTTTGTGATGAAGCAAAAACTCAGAAGGGTTTTTACCAAATTGGAGCCATCTTATAAGGAAATAAAATGGGATATTTTCGTGGACTCCAAACCTCTACTTGAAAAAGATTTATTGGAAAAAACAGCTTTGGCATGGCGTGGCAAACACTCTTTGATGATAAACAGAGAATTAGGTTCTTGGTTTTTCATTGGCGGTATAGCCTTAAATTTTGAATATGGAAAAACCCATAAAACAGAAGAATCGCTATGTGGCACTTGCACATTGTGCATAGATTCGTGCCCCACTTCTGCCATCGTGGAACCATATATTTTGGATGCTAATAGATGTATTTCGTATAATACAATTGAAAAAAAGGGCGAAATAGATGAGCAATTAAAAGAAGTTTTTGGCGAGCAAATTTTTGGCTGCGATATTTGTCAAAACGTTTGTCCATACAACAAAGATGTTTTGCCAAATTGCGATGCAGAATTGGAAAATGAGATATTATTCCAGTACCTAAAATCTGGAAATATTCCCCACAGCTCAAACAATTACAAAAAAGTTTTTGGTGGAACTCCTCTAATGAGAACTGCTTATAAGAAGTTTCTGAGCAATTTAAGTTAAACTAATTTGCTATTTTCACCTCTTCGGCTTGCAAAACTTCATAAGTATCTGAATCATAAACTATTGCCACAAAACTACAATTTTGGGGTTTAAAACTCTTTCCTTCGAAACTATATCCATATTGTTTATAAACTTCTTGATTGGCTTGGGCATCATTATTAGCAATTTGTTCTCCCCAAGCGGAGTTAAGGGCACCTCTTAGCATATTATTATGTTCATACTCCATAATTACAGGATAATCGCCATATGCAGGGTTTGCATTACTTTGTGGTGATATAATTCCACTCTCTACGAGAAAAATTGAAAGATTTAATTTTCGTTCTACTGCAGACAAAAAGGTAGTCTTAACGTGTACACAGGCTCCATTAGCTTCTGCATCGTAGTTTACAATCATCTGTATTGCCACTTGCACATCTGTTTTATCAAACTTTTTAGCCATCATCATCCATCTCGATCTATCAGCAGTGTATGCGTTTAGCTCTTTTATTCTATTTATGGTTCCTGCGGGATAAGCATCGACATCAAAGGCATCATTTAAGGCTGTACCAACTTCTGTGCGATAGTCGTTGGGATATTCGGGTTGACTTGGCACGGCAAATGGTCCAGCATGAATACTTACAATTATAATTGAGTCGCCATAGGCATCTACCAAACGAGCAGCTGTTTCGTGTCCCGCCGGACAATTAACACACATATGTCCTGTGAACTCTTCAAAAAGGATTTTTTTATAAATCCCAGATGGAAGTGGCTCAAACTGTGGAGTATCGCAAACCAATGTGTGGCTTACATCTTCATTTTTCAAATAAGGACCTTCAATTTTATCACAAGCGGCAATAAAAATTGTTAGTGCTAAAAATAGGCTTATAATATTTCTCATAAACTTAAAATCTAAAAACTTCCTGTTATTGACAACATTAATCCGTTTGACGCTGGCACTTCTCTACAAACGCCACCAACACACATAATTCCTTTACGCTGTTTTCCGTACGACATAGCCACACGGAGACTGTTTTTCACATATGCAACAGAACCCAAATAGTAATGTATTCTCTTTTCGCTAATTTCATTTCCATAATTGTATGAGTCCGAAATAGAGAAAAACCAAGATGGGGAGATGGTATATTCAATCATTGCATTTGCCCAATTTCCTTGATCTTGCTTTGTGAACATATGTTGTGCTTCAAACTTAATTGTATTTGTACTATTAATTCTATAACTATAATCGGCAACAGTGATGTGTGCATTAACAACATCATCGCCGGGGCTACCTTCTAAAACTGCTTTATCGTATATCAGATATACGTAATCAAAGGTTAGTCTCGACTTTTTAGTTAGCCTTTTTGTAATTTCCAAATTTGCATCTTGAAAGAGAATTTTATCTCCGAAGCTAAAAAACTTGCTATTATAACCATCAGTACCAGCTTGATTAACAGCTGTTTCATCATCAATTTGAACTCGGTCTAAGTCGTGTACTCTGGAGAAATTTAGAGCGATATCAGTGCCATATCTTCCACCCAAAAGAGTGGATTTTTTAATTTTATAATTTATTTGTGCCTGATACGATGTTTGTCCATTATATTGCGTTGCGTAGGGGTAGAAAGCACTAAGAGCATATGAATGTTGGCGAGTTAGCGACGGCATATAATTTATCATCAGGTCGCTACCTGTAACATATCTGTCGCTTCTGAAATCCATGTTATCGCTTCGCAAAGCCGACAAAAGTATTCCAAGTCCTTTCTGCGAATATCGTGCATTGAGCAGAAGAGCTTCGCCATGTCGGTATATCATATTATTTGTGGCATTGGGATCGTTTATTTTACGCACATATTCTCCGTTTAAGCCATAATTTCCATAGGATAAATCAAATCTCCCAGCAAATCCACCAACATTTTCTGGCATTTTATAAGTTGGGTCTCTATCCACTTGATATTTACTCAAAAAGCTAAGTCCAACAATTGCTCTAAGTTTACTTTCGCCGAGCTTTTCATTGACTTCGTTAATATTAAATTCGGCATCAACACCACGAACAATACCTTCGCCTTTGTCCCAGTAATTTCTTTGTGAACCCCAAATTCCTTTCAAGCTAAGGCTTCGGTGAGGATTGGCTCTAAATCTGACACCATCAACAGAATTGTCAAAACCAAGGTATTTATCTTCGTAGGATCTGAATAGCAAACCATTTCCAAATTGATCATAAAAATTACCAACGGTTATTTCCCAATCGCCATCATTATATGTTGCATATCTGTATGCAATTCCCGAACCTTTGTATCTTTTGTCGATGCCAAGAAGCGGATTTTGATACATTTCGTATCTAATTCCAGCACTAAATTTTTCAGTTGAATAATTGATGTTTGACAATGCATTTATCAACACTTTTTCCGAAATTTCGTTGGCACCTATCAAAGTATCTTCTTGATAATATTGTGCATCGATTTGAAAATTTCCACTAATTTTCCCATTAGTGAAAGGGTTCTGCGACATTATTACATTTAATATTAGTAATGCAGAAAATGTAAATAGAGTTCTTTTAAGAAGCATAAATTTTTAGTTTTCTATACTTTTACCAGCTTTTATTTTTTTCACTATCTCGAAAAGTTTGTGTTCACCACCTTCGGAGTATGATGTGTGTTGCCAAACAATATTTCCTTCTCCATCAAGAATAAAAGTGGAGGGTATATCGCTGATATTCATTGCTCTTTTCAGGTCGCTATTGGCATCGGTATAAAATTCGTACTCCCAGCCTCTTCCATCTACAAAGGGCTTCACTTTGGATAAGGAACGAGTGTCGTCAACAGAAACCGCAATTATTTTCACTCCTGTTTCATCTTGCCAATCTTCGTATAAATCGTCAATAGCAGAAAGCTCTTTTATGCATGGTTTGCACCATGTTGCCCAGAATGTTAGGATTATTGGATTACCATCATTTTCAAAAACTGAGGTATTAACAGTTCTCCCGTCAAGGGTTTTTATTTGAACTGAAGGAACTTGCTTGTTGGACTGAGCATAGCTCAGAACACTTAGCAAAACAATTTGAAATACTATTAGAGTCTTTTTCATAATTTCATATTTTAGCTTGCAAATATATAAATACTTTTCTACAAATTACTATTCATTAGTGAGTTTATCCTTGAGTCGTCCATTCTCTTTGTTATAGACACAATTATATAAGTTATTATGAGTGCAAATATAATACGAGCAAAAACTATGCCTGAAACATGTCCACCGAAGGAAATCATCAGCAATGTATCCTCTATCATACTGTGGCACAGCCCCATAAGTGTCATAGCGTAGAAAACATCTCTTTTGGGCAATTTTTTGGTTTTGGCTTCATCAATAATCAAAGCTCCACCATATGACAAGCCCAAAGTAAGACCAATTAGGCTTATGGGAATAACCTCTTTGCCAATTCCAAGTACCTTCAAAACTGGGTATAGCATTTTGTTCAAAAGTTTTACCACACCAACCTTTTCTAAAAGTTTTAGAGCCAAAATAAGTACAAATATTATTACAATTATGAGAGCATAATTTTTAAGCTCGTTAAGTGCCCACAACCACAAACTATCAGCTCGATTGGAAACAATTGGATTTAGCACAATAGCCTCTTGAAGGTAGTTTCCGTAAGTATAGATAAGATTTAAAATTACTCCCAAAACAATGGCAAATCCAAATCTAATAACAAACATCACCCATAATTTCACTCCCGCTTTGGACGAAATTTGCAGTTCCACAGGAAAACTGTGTGCCACTAAAATCATACTCAGCAAAACAGTTAGTTGTGCATGACTTACTTCCACCTGCGATGCTATTGCCACAAAGGAAAGAAGTCCGCCGTAGATATTTACCAAAAGCGATGTAGCCCAAACAATTCCCATCTCGCCAGGCAAGCCCACAAGCTTCATTATAGGCGAAAGGATTTTGCCAATATACGGTAGCAAGCCCAATTCTGTTACCACTTTTATAACTATGGAAACAGGTATCATTATTTTGAACAGCACCCACGATGTTCTTAAGCTCTGCTGTAAAGTTTGATAGATAAATTTCAAAAACCTAATTGCCATAGATAAAAACTATTGTACTATAGATAATCCTTAAAAACAAGTCTCAAAAGTAGTTGTTTTATTCTAACTTAAATAAAAAAACATTTTAATTATGAAAAACATAGCGAAAACAGATCACGAAATTAATCCAATTTTATCTTCCAGATGGAGTCCACGTGCCTTTGACTCATCTAAAGCAATAAACGACAAAGACATAAACAGTCTATTTGAAGCAGCTCGTTGGGCACCTTCTGCCTTTAATGCCCAGCCATGGAATTTTGTATATGGCAAAAAGGGTGATGAAAATTTTGACAAGATATATAATGTAATGATGGAGGGCAATCAGGTTTGGGCTAAGAATGCATCATTATTAATTTTGGTAAGTGGCAACAGCATGCATAATGGCAAAGAGAACCCAACTTATCTGTACGATTGCGGTTCGGCAACTGCACATTTGAGTGTTGAAGCCAGCTCCAGAGGCATTGATGTGCATCAAATGACAGGATTTTTTGCCGACAAAGCATCTGAGGTTTTTAATTTGGCAGAAGATGTAAAACCAATTACAATTATAGCTGCCGGCTATGGTACCAATCCAGATATTTTACCCGAATATTTAGCCAAAAGAGAAGTAGCTCCAAGAGTTAGAAAAAAACAAGAAGAGTTTGTAAATAAATTTTAGTGAAATAAAATTATCATAAAAAAACAGGGCTGTCGTATTGGACAGCCCTTTATATTTAATAATGTAAGTGCGTTCTTCGTTTATTTTTGAGAATATACCTATTGTGGATGGGTACTGTACTACGTCTTAGCTTGCGCTGATACTTTCCGCGATATCTCTTCGCGTGCTTCACTCTTTTCTTCTTAACTACTTTTCGATAATTTCTGTACGAAGGGTTGCGACACGACTCAAACACGCCCACAGCAGAAAAAATCATTAAAAAAAGCATTAAATAAGCAGTCCAATTTCTAATATATCTCATATCCCCTATAATTGTGTTTTCAAAATTACGAAAATTGTTTTAATAATTAGCAATAAATGTAAAAAAAAGTATCAAAACAAAATTTCACACAACAATATTACGATATTTTCTTTACAAAAGTTACATAATTATAAAATAAATGAAGTTTTTATTGACATTTTTTTTCTTCCTCTAGAGAAATCAAACTCAACACTCTGTTTTTCAACAAATTACAACACATCAACTTTATTGTTGTATTAGGAATAAAATTCAATATTGACTAAAAACTGACAATATTGCTGTTAAAAAAACTTATTTTCTTCATTTTTCAGTAGTTTTAAAATATCTTTGAAATAAAGTTTTAGAAAATAGAATAATTTATTCATCACAAAGTGGCACAATATATATCAAAAATTAGATTTTTGCTGATTGCAATTTTGGGCTTAGTGTTTTTTACACACATAAACATAAAAGCTCAAATTTTTGAACCTCGACCCGATTGCACAATTGCCGAAAGCATGAACGACAGTATAGATTTGGGTAATATTTACGACTATTTTATTGACTCATTGGGAATTTATTTTTTCTCTGACATAGAGTATTCTGCTGATGCAAATGAGTTTTTTGTTGAATTGATGGGTTTGGATTTTTATGAAAGTTGGGACTCTATTCAAATTCATTATCCAAAATTTGATTTCAAAAATAAGGAGGACACTACATATTTACTACTTGTTACTGAAAACTCTCAATATGTACACCCCTTTGATGGCAAAGTTACATCCAACTTTGGCTGGCGAAGACGCCGATTCCATTATGGCACAGATATTAATCTAAATACTGGCGACACTGTTTTGACCTCCTTTGATGGCATTGTGCGAATTACAAAACGTAGTAGGTCGTATGGCAATGTTGTTGTGGTTCGTCATTTTAATGGTTTGGAGACTCTCTATGCTCATTTTAGTAAAATATTGGTTTCGGTGGGCGATACATTAAAAGCTGGCACAGCCGTAGGTTTGGGTGGCAACACTGGCAGAAGTTTTGGCAGCCATTTGCATTATGAATTGAGATATCTTGGCGTGGCTCTGAATCCAACCACCGTAATTGATTTTGAAAATAAAAAACTTATAAGCGACACTTTAGCAATTTCAAAAAGCACTTTTGATTATGTTAATATAATTTCGGGCGTATATACCGACTCCAAGAATGCCAAATGGGTTGTTGTTAAACGTGGCGACACACTTTCGCATATTGCAGCACGCAATAGAACTTCTGTGTCGAGAATACAACAGCTGAACAATATGCGAGGAACGCTTATTAGAGAGGGACAAAAACTTAGGGTGCAGTAGAGTTTAGATAATAGATGAGAGATGAGAGATGAGAGATTTGGAAATTTGGAAAATTAGAAACCTTGAAACGTAGAAAACAATGAAGATTTACGAATTAGGAGTTTTGAGTTTTGAGTTTTGAGTGATTAGTTTTGAGTTAATAATTTCATTATCAACAGTGTAGCCTTTTTCAAGGAATTGAAAAGCTGGGACATTTGTAGCTTCGACCCTCTTTTTAAGCACGGAGACAGGGAGGATTTAATGAATAATGAATAATGAATAATGAACGATTATGAATTGTAAATTTTGAATTATGAGTTTTTAGGATAAAGTTACAAGGAAAAAGGAGAAAGAACTTGGAAAATCTGAAACTTGGAAAGTTTGAAACTTAGAAACCTTTCTTTTAACCACAGAGACACAGAGAATTCACAAAGACACAGCTCCTTGCCTACGCCAATTATTTTTTTTGTCTCTGACAAAAAACACAGATAAGTGGTATAATATACGCTCTTTTAGAATTTATTTTGTAGAAGACAAAATAATACATATAAGGGAAAAACATAATAGAACACAAACGTCAAAATATAAAAATAGTTCTATTATATTTTTTCTTATATGTATTTGCGAATTGTATTTTAATACAATTCGAATAATTCCAAAGAAAACTTCCTCTGTGCACTCCGTGCCTTCTCTGTACCTTTGTGGTTCAAGCGGTGGCAGCTCGGCTTACCACTGAATTTATAAAAATCACTTTACTAAATTCTTTTCTTTTAGTTTTTCTAAAATTTGCACTGCATTTGTGGCAGCTCCTTTTCGCACATTATCCGATACTACCCACATATTCAGGCTGTTGGGCTGTGAAAAATCTCTTCTGATTCGTCCAACAAAAACATCATCTTTTTGATGTGCAAAAAGTGGCATTGGATATATATTTTTCTCATTATCGTCTTGAACAACAATGCCTTGGCTATTTTTAAGTGTTTCGCGGAGCTCATCTATATCGAAATCATTATAAAACTCAACATTTACAGCCTCCGAATGTCCGCCTATTACCGGCACTCTAACAACTGTTGCCGTAATAGCAATATTTTCATCTTCAAGAATTTTTCTTGTTTCGTCCACAAGTTTTTGTTCTTCGGTAGTGTATCCATCTTCTTGAAAATCGCCACCATGGGGCAAAAGATTCAAGTCAATTTCATAGGGATATACCTTTTCGTGTCCCCTATTTTCTCTTTCGGCAAAAAGCTGTTCAATGGCTTTAGCACCAGTGCCAGAGACAGATTGATAAGTGGAAATTACCAGTCGTTTTATTTTATATTTCCTATGCAATGGAGCCAAAGCCACCACCAATTGTATGGTGGAACAGTTTGGGTTTGCAATAATTTTTGTCTCCTTAGAAATTGTGTGCGGATTCACTTCTGGAATCACCAAAGGAATATTTTTATCCAATCGCCAAGCAGATGAATTGTCGATTACATAACAATTTTGCTTTGCCAAAATGGGAGCCATTTTTTTTGAAATTGCCGATCCAGCCGAAAATATTGCCACATCGGGTTTCATCTCCAAAGCTGTTTCAACGGAGACTAAACTAATCTCTTTTTTAGCAAAATTCACTTTTTTCCCCACCGATTTTTCTGAAGCTGCAAGAATAATATCCACATTTTCAAAACCACGCTCTTTTAGAACTTCCAAAACAACACCGCCAACCAAACCGCTGGCACCTACTAAGAGTAATTTCATATTTTATAGTTTTAAACTTCAAAATTATTAAAATATGTGAACATATCTTATAAAGACAAAAAATAAGTTCCTCAATTTTGAGAAAACGGAAATCTAATTTGAAATTAAATTAAATTTGCCAGTAAAAACATAATAAAATGAAGAAAATAATAAGTTTATTTCTTGGAATATTTATCATTATAAATGTCCATGCACAGCAAAATCCATTTTTAAATGTAAAAAAACATACTTTAAAAAATGGTTTAACGGTTTTGTTGAACGAAGATAACAGCAAACCAGAGGTTTTTGGAGCTGTGGTTGTAAATGCTGGCTCGAAACACGACCCAAAAGATGCCACTGGCATTGCCCACTACTTTGAGCATATGATGTTTAAAGGTACCGACAAAATTGGCACAATAGATTGGAAAAGCGAAAAAGTCTATTTGGATTCCATTGTTGTTATGTACGACAATTTGGGTGCTACAAAAGATGAAGAGGAGAGAAAACTTATTCAGAAGGAGATTAACAG
>LSQX01274094.1_pt1 | contig 16356 bp, 27 predicted proteins | sample 654561 | NCBI WGS metagenome assembly LSQX01 (sample SAMN04489861, study PRJNA283612) | anaerobic digester metagenome | isolation source: 4 biogas reactors fed with cattle manure at either 37C or 55C with and... | place: Denmark: Kongens Lyngby | collected 2014 | reverse complement strand
AACTCACAGAGGAATATATACCAATAATTGAAGCAAGACTAAACGCAATTTTTCAACAAACCTTAATATGACCAAACTCTGTAAAAAATGCTCTAAAGAAACTTATGAGACCTGTAAGTGAAAAACAAAAACTAAAATCAGGGACTAAATGTATTATTTGTTTACAACAAGCAGAACAGCATCACCCTTTGAAATATGCTGGCAGACAAATTGACGAGATAAGCGTTCCTCTTTGTTATTATCATCATCGTGGAAACTTTGGGACTATTTTCAAAGACGCTGAAAAGAAAAGCGAAATTAAATCCATAGAAGAAAACCTAGAATATTTAATAAAAACTTATCCAAAATATGACTGGAAACAAAGACTTATTTATCTTAAAGGGTAATCCAAAATCAACTCAAACTATTTATAAATATGCGTGTCGTGGAAACCATCCTTGTATGTATATGACAGCAGAGGGTAAGGCAATTAAAGAAGCCTATAAATGGGAACTAAAAGTCCAAAAGGCAAAAATGTATCAAGGTGATTTAGAAGTAAAAATAGAACTATGGTTTAACGACAAAAGAAAAAGAGATGTAGATAATTTTAATAAGTTAATATTAGACGCTGGGACAGGGATTTTATGGGAAGATGACAGTCAAATAAGAATACTGACAATTTCTAAATATTACAATAAAGATAACCCAAGAGTAGAATTAGAGGTTATACCACTAGAATAACTCTGCACCAAAGCCCAGAATTTGACGATAGTGAGGTTTTTGTAGCAAAAACGATAGATTATACCAAACGAACATTTTATAGTAAAAATAGGTATAGAATAGTTTATCCACAGGTAAGATAAATATAGGGTTGACTTATTCCGCAGGTATGATATAATACTTATGTTAAATCATTAAGTATAAAAATATGGATTACTCAAACGAGTATAACAATTTACCAGTCAATGAGGACTTACACTCACAAGCTGGACTAACCGATGTAGGATTAGACGAAGATGGAAATGTAGAGTGGATAGGAACACAAAAACAGTGGAAAGAGTTTGAAAGATTAAGCGAGAGAGAAAATGACGAAGAAATGACACTTAATTCAATGGATAGATTTTAATTATATGAATGAAGAACAACTAATAAGGGACGCTCAGTTCCGCAAAGGTCTTTCAATAGCATTTTTCAATGCGACTAATAATGCAACACAAATAATGGAACTAAAAGATACTTCAAATTTAACAGAAGAGCAAATTCAAAAACAAATTCAATTTTGGAGAGATTGGTTACTTGAAGAACATAAAAAATATTATTCTGAGGTCATAGCAAATATTGGTAAGAAATATGATTCTAAAGAAACTATTGAAAAACTAAAAGCTGCTAAAAGTTTAGAAGAATTAAAAAGTGTTTGGATTAGTTTGAGTGAAGACGAAAGAAGAGATGGAGAAATTATAGAAGCAACTAATAAACTAAAGAAACAATATGAAGAAGTATAATGTGGAACAAAGGAGTCCTGAATGGGAACAACTTCGTAAAACTCATTTAACAGGAACAGCCTTGAAAGGAATTATGGGAACTCCAAGAGCAAGACAAGAAGCTATTTATGAAGTTATTTATAATCGTTTAAGAGTTGGAACTGATAGTGATGAAGATGAATATGAAAATCCAATGCAAAGAGGAACACGACTTGAACCAGAAGCTATTGCAGCATTTGAGTTTGAAACTGGAATGAAAGTAGAACAAATTGGATTATGTGAAGATGATGAAAATCCAGCAATAGGTCAAAGTCCAGATGGTTATATTACTGATACAGACGATACTGAAGCTATAGAGGTAAAAAGTATGGGTAAAAACCACATTAAACTATGGCTTACAAATGAAGTTCCTGATGAGTATGAATGGCAGGTTGTTCAATATTTTGTAGTTAATCCTAAACTAAAGAAACTTTACTTTGTAGGATATAATCCACAAATTCCAATTCATCCAATTCATATAATTGAAGTTGAACGAGATGAAGAAAAAGTAAAACTAGCAAGAGAAAAACAAACAATATTTTTACAAGAGGTAGATGCAATTCTATCCAAAATAATAAAATTATGAAACTAAGTATAAAAAAAGGAGGAGGAGTTCCTTATGCTCGTAAAGAAGATTATGAGTATGATGGAATAAAATATGAAGCAGATTTAAAGACTAATGATATTGTTAAAATCTTGGATAGTGGTAAAGTAGAACAAGGAAACTTTGGAGAACAAACAGTATTTAAGATTAAAACAAGAAATGGTGATAAAAAATTATCATTTAATCAAAATACAATTAATGTATTAGTTCAAGAGTTTGGCGATGATACAGAACAATGGATTAATAAGGATGTAAAAGTCTTATTACAAAAAAAGGTGATTGCAGGAAAAAAATGTATTGTTCCATATTTAGTAACTGAAGGTTGGGGTTTTGATGAATATGGTGAACTTATAAAAGAAGGTTCACAGGGAACAAGTAGTGATGGACAAGAAATTAAAGTAGAAGATTTGCCTTTTTAATATGAAATTACCTCAGGAACAAAAACAAAGAACAACTCAGCAAAATAGAGCTTTACATCTTTATTTTACACTACTTGCTCAAGAATTGAATGATGCTGGATTAGATATGCGTAAAACTCTTAAGCCTGAGATAGATATTCCTTGGACGCCAAATACAATAAAAGAATATATTTGGCGTCCTGTGCAATTAGCACAATTAAGAAAACAAAGCACGACCGAATTAACAAGTGATGAAATAGATAAAGTTTGGGAAACACTTAATAGACATTTTGGAGAGAAATTTGGCTTATATGTTGAATTTCCTTCAATAGAAAAAATGTTAGATTATGAAGAAAATAAATTATGACAAAATTTGAAACAATTAAACAAAGAATAAAAGACCTTGCTAAACACTTAGACTCAAAAACTCCTGAAGAAGTTAATTCTCAATTATGGTCTTTGGCTCAAACAAGTAGAATGAGCCTTATGCCTAAAGAAGAAAGAGTTAAAATGGCAACAGTAGCGTCTCACGCTAGAAGAAATCTTGGAGTAGCTTTTCCAAGTAATATAAGTAAGAATAAATAATATGCAAAACCTAAAAACAATCGCAATCGTAATCGTAACAGCAATCTTAACAACACTCATTTGGAACTTCTTTTTACAAGTGCCACCACAATTCACTCAAGGTGTATCACAAGGTTATAATCAAGGATTTAATGATTGTGGTAAGACTATGAGTGAACAAATAGAAAAGAACAAAGTAGAAGGAACTTTTACAGCTACAACTAGTGGGGAGTTTTATTTACAAGTGGAGTAATATGAAAGGTCAAACAAATTTTAACAAAAAAAATCATAGCCCTCTTTGACAATCTCCAAGAGCAAGTAGATACACTTGCAGTAGAGATAGAAGAGTTGAAGAAGATAAATTATTATGATAACTAAAGAAGAATTAAATATATGAACAAACATTTTGGAGACACAGAACTGGGAATAGGAATAGCAATAGCATTTATAATATTTGCATTGTTCTCTCCTATAATTGCTATAATATTTTTTGATTATTAAAAGAATTAAATAATATGAATAAAGAACCATTATCACTACTATCAATCTTAATCATTATAGCAATCATAAGCATAATGGCAGGGTTAATAATAAGCGTTAAATATTAAATAATGAAAATACTATCACTTTTTGACGGAATAAGCTGTGCAAGAGTAGCAATAGAAAAAGCAGGGATTGAAATAGAAAAATACTATGCTAGCGAAATAGACAAGTATGCTATATCTATTGCACAAAAAAACTTTCCAGACACAATACAAGTAGGAAGTGTTGTAGATTTAAAGGGAGAAGATTTTAAAGATATTGATATTCTTATAGGTGGAAGTCCTTGCCAAGACCTATCAATCGCAAAGAAAAACAGAGAAGGATTAAATGGTGCAAGGAGTGGATTGTTTTATGAGTATGTAAGAATATTAAAAGAAGTAAAACCTAAATATTTTATACTTGAAAATGTAAACTCAATGCCAAAGGAAGCTAAAGAAACAATTACTAAAGAATTATTTGGCATTGAACCAATAATGATTAACGCAGCACTTGTAAGCGCACAGAATAGAAAGAGGTTATTCTGGATTGGTAAATTAGTAGGCGATAAATACGAACAAGTAAAAATGGAACTTCCAGAAGATGAGGGAATATTATTAAAAGATATTTTAGAAGAAGAAGTTGATGAGAAGTATTATGTAAAACTATCAGATAGATTTCCACAAAAGAATATTGGTAATGGTATAGGATATAATCCATATTCAGATAGTCCAGTCAACGAAAAGGCAAGAGCATTGAACACTGGATGTGGAGGAGCTACAACTAAAAATGCCACTACCATAAGAGTCGGTCAATTAAATCAAGGTGGACAAGGAGATAGAATATATAGTCCAGATGGAAAGAGTGTTAATCTTTCTGCTAATGGAGTAGGTAGGGGAGCAAGGACTGGAATATATGCAGTAAGTCAAAGAGGAAGAAATATCGTTGATGGAAAAAGAAAAGATATTAAAGGAGCAAGAACAGAACAAAGAATAGAGGTGGAAAAAGAACAGAAAGCACATTGCATAACAAAAGTGCAAAAAGATAGTATGATTATGGAGAATTATAAAATAAGAAAACTAACTCCAATAGAGTGTGAAAGATTACAATCACTTCCAGATGGATTTACAGAAAAAGGATTAAATGAAAACAACGAAGAAGTTTTAATTAGTAATACTCAAAGATACAAAGCACTTGGAAATGGATTTAATTGTAAGGTAATAGAACATATAATTAAAAACCTATGATAACAAAAGATTATCCTCAACTTTAATCTAACCCACTAATAGTTAACTATATAGTAATATGTCCCAAAGGAACAAAATGACAGTAAAAGAGCTTATAGAAAAATTAAAAGAGTTTGATGAAAATTTACCTGTATATGTAAATGATAATATGGGTGGTGGTTATGCTGTGTCAGATATGATTTCTGAAAAAGAGTTTGTAGACGGCAGAAAGTTTGTTGAAATTGAATAATTTTGCAAAGGAGAAAAGAACATGACACGAAGGAAAAATTGGAAAAGATGGAGCATTTAATTCTAATAAAGAATATACACAAAAATACACAAATTATCCGCAAAGTATTATTAAATTTCCAAGAGAAAAAGAAAATACCCACCACCCCACCCAAAAACCAGTAGCTTTATTTGAATATCTTATAAAAACTTACACTAACGAAGGCGATTTAGTTTTAGATAACTGTGCAGGAAGTTTTACGACTGCAATAGCCTGTGAGAACTTAAAACGAAATTGGATATGTATTGAAAAGGAAGATGAGTATTGTGAAATAGGAAGAAAGAGGATAGAAGATAATAGAGAATTATTAAAACAAAAGACACTAATCTAACCCCCTAACAGGGAGTAATAAATAAATAATATGAGAGAAGAAGAAATACTAACCAAACCACTAAAAGAATATAAAAAAGGGGAACTAAATAAACTAATGGCTTGGGCAAAAGATGAGATAAGAGAGTGGCAAGTGTTTTTAGATAAAGTAGAAGAAGAATATAATAAAAGATAATATGCAAATCCCCCAAGAATACATTGAAAACTTAATCAAAGACGCTAAAGAAATAGTAAAAAGTGCAGACAATGCCGATAAAGTATTGGAGAAAATTCCACCTTTGATTGGTAAGATACTGGCTATGGATAGTTTAATAGACAAAAACACCAGCTAACTCTATAAAGAGACTGGTGTTTTTTGTTTGATACAGACTCAAGGTCTGTTCTATCCAGATTATCGCTAGATAACTCCCTCTTACAGTCAGATAGCCTATGTTCAATTTCAGATAAGATTTATCTACGATTGACCTAGAATTATTTTTTGAACTTATTAGCCAACCAGACTACCAATACAACTAGACCTTCATACCCAGCCTTTAATACTAGACGACCAATGACTAATGTAGCTCCAACTGCACCAGCAGTTTCTAAATTCTCAAATGGTGTGTCTTGTAAAGACATTGCTAAAGCAGGTAAAAAACCTGTTAGAAATGTTATCAGAGAACTGATAGCATATCTCTTTAGTGTTTCTTTTGTCATACTCTTTTGTATTTAAAAGTAAAATATTTAACTGGGTCAACATACCCTTTATAAACATCGTTAGTTGGATTATAATTGCCTTTAGCGTCTTTCCATAGAATCCTCATACCAAAGTGTAAATGTGCTCCTGTGGTGTAAACACCTGTATTATCTGACCAGCCTATAATACTACCAGCTCTTACATAATCATTATTATCTATTCCATCTCCGACATATCTTCTGACTCTATCAAGGTGAAAATAAACTGTCTCTACTTTACAAGCCTTTCCATCTATCTCTACCTCGTCTGATAAAATCTTTTGATAAATACCTCGTGTCCTATCGTTATTCTTGGGCATTTGTAAATACCCAGAGTGAGAAGCGAGTATAGGGATAATGCCTTTTCTTTCATTCGTAGTGGTCTCTAATCTACTATTGAACCAACCTCTAAACCATCTCCACACAAACTTTGTGCGGAAGTCCACTCCGTTGTGTCCTGGTAAGCCTAATTGAGCGTAGAAGTTGTTTAAGTTTTCTCCAAAAAGTTGTGTAATTTCGCACTCCTTATTTTTGTTATAATATTTTCTAGGAATTGGGCATTGTAATTTCATATAATTTTATTATCTTTTAAAATCTGGTAAAGAGTGTGTTCCAACGAGCAAACTATATCTTCCTCTAAATCTTTGTCGTATCTTTCAAGTCTAAGTGTAATTCCACTTTGATACAAAGCGATATGTATTATCTCGTGTAAAAAAGTCTTTTCTTTTCCATCGTCTTTTTGATTTGGTTTTATAAATAGTTTTTGGCTATCGTGTAAAGTCGCTCCAATACAATCACCAACCTGAGAAATATCATCACTCTCTATAACCTCATAATCTAGCCCACCACATTTTAAGATTTTTGGTATTTTCATAGATAATGTATTTCTGGTTTAATTTCTAGTTTATGATTTTGATTTGAAGTTGATAAGCATAGTTTCAAATATCCAGCAGGTGTTTCATTTCCTCTACGGCTTTCAAAGTAGCCAGAGTTTCCTATGACTCGTCTGTCCCACCACGACTTGATGGGAGCGAATGGTGTTTTGTCAACCCTGTCGAAAAGAACCCTTTTTTCCTCCTACTCATTTTCTTTCTCCTAGTTAACCCACACCTGCCCATTGGTGGGAGGTGACAATAACTTTTTCTTGTCCTAAATGAACAAGTGTGGATTAACTATGTAAAGAACTATTTATTTAATGCATTTATAATTTGAACTTCTTTTCCTTTCATCTTTGCTATAAACTCTTCATTCTTTAACTTCCAATCAAGAATTTCAGCTACTTTTCCATTTGTATATTTAGCGTGTTCTTTAATTTCCTGAGTATCTTTTTTCAAATCATCCAACTTATTGTTAGTGTTGCTTTCGTTTAGACAAATCTTTTTATCTAACTTTGCGAAGAACCAAACCAGAGAAACTACTACTCCTAGAATGTTAATCGCCGCTGCAATATATGGTAAATATGGTGACATATTAGGATTAAACTTTAATATTTATATCTTTACCACCAGCTGCAAAAAGGCTTGGTGGTAAAGTATAACTACTAAAATTCTGATGAAGTAACCATTGTTGGTGCACTATGGATTCTAGGTTATCAGAAAGCTCCAAAATCTGACCGTGAGGGTCTTTGGCTATCTTTTCTATTTGTGAGACTCTTTTTAAAGCTTTTTGTTGTGCTTCTGTGAGCATACTTGACAAGTTTTAACAGTTATGCGTATAATATGGATATATGAAAGACCTCGTTTTAATCGTTTTATTCCTTGTGTTGCTTTTCAGTCATCCTGTTTTGGCGATACTTGGGGTTATCATATACTTCGTGCTATATCATTTTTTTTATCTTAGTTAGCCAAATCTTTTAGTAATTCTCTTAATGCTTTCTGTTGGTCTTTAAGATTTGGTGTACCAGTTTTTAGAATACCACCAATCAAGTCTAATGTTGCAGATTTTATCCCAGTTGAAATACCGCCAGAAAAACCAGTCTTTGAAATAGTATCTGGATAAAGTTTTTTTAGTTCTTCTGCAAATAAAATAAGCTCATCTGCTTTAGCCCCTTCATATCCTAAAGTACGAGCAAATTCGTCCATTTTCTTTACAATTTCAGAATAAGAACCAGCTGATTGTGCATCACTTAAAATTCGTCTTAAATTAGTTTGAGCAAATACAGATGGGTCTGTCGATTTAACTACCTCAAAATTACCACCTTTAGTTATTGAGCCTTCAATGTCATCTAAAAGTGTTTTAATTTCTCTATATTGTTTATTCAAATCTTTAATTTCAGGAAATACCTCATCAAGTTTGTTAGAATAAATATCTCTAAATACATTAAATAAACTTTTATTTCCCTCTGCAGTTTCAACCATTATATCCCCGACTCCTTCCATTCTTGACTCCCTTTGGAGTTTGCTAAATAATTGGTCTTTCAGGTGAACTTGATTTGGACTTAATTTATTTCCACCTTCAACAGCAAGAGAATACAACTCTTGGATTCTTGTGCGTTCTGATGGAGTAAACTTAGTGCCAGTAAAATCAAGTTTAGCACCTTTTTTAGTATAATTTATTTTAATTCCTTGACTTCCTAAAATATCATCGGCTTGTCTAAATCCATCTTCCATTGAAATTGACCTATCTTTTGATAATTTTTTAGTAGCTTCATTCATTTGTTCACCGATATTTTTTCTCTGCTTTTCAATCAGTTTGTATTGTCTAGACACAACATCTCCTGCTATTGATGATGGTTTTTTCTTTATTTTTAAGACATCAGAACTTTCTTCGGCAATATCAACCATTTGTTTATACGCTTGCTTGGTTGGTTCGTCTGCCTGAACCACAGTATTTATAATTCTCTCGTCAAGATTTGCCTTGTATGCTTTTTGAACAGATGGTGAAGATTCTCTAATTTTTCCAGCTTTTAGTTTAGACTCTCCCAAACTCTCCTTTGCCCTTCCTACCGCTCTCGGCACTCTTTCAGCAAGTTCGGTAGTTTTTTGTGCTATCCCAGTTGACTTGACACCTCTTGCCACATCACCAACAGTATCAGCAACTTCTTTCGCAACTTTACCAGCCACTTTAGCAGTTGTTTTGACAGTAGCTTTTGCCCCAGCAGATATACCAGCTAAATCAGCTATATTAACAACACCTTCTAAAACTTCTGCTGTTCGTCTATTTAATTCACTACTATTTTTCCATTCTTCATATTTTTCCATTCCTCCAGCTAATGCTTCAAAAGCTGGTTTAGCCCATTCTTTTTGAGCTAGTTTTTCCACTTGTGGACTAAGAGCTGCACCTACTACATCCCCTACACCACCAGCTACATCACCAACAAGCCTAACACCTGTCTCAACAGGGCTGATTTCTCCTCTTGCTGTTTCACCAAAAGTCTTTTTAACTTCTCCAAATCGTTCCTTTAATGCTGTTCCTGCACGACTAAAAAATCCAGGCTTTTCTTGTGGTGTATTTATTTCAGCAGGGCTTTTAAAAGCGTCTAAACCTTCTTGACCATAGCGTTGTTTAAATTGTTCTTGTGTTAATGTTATTGCCATATAATTATGTTATTTGTGTATAAGTTCCATCTGGTTGTAATTCCCAAGTAGTCCCATCAGACATCATTTTTATATTATCAGTCAGGCTATTTACAGCCTGCTTTTTATATTTAGCTTCAATCCTTTTTAATTCTTCTTTAAACTTACTTTCACTTATCTTATATCCAGTAACAACACCATTTTTGTCTTTAACTACCCATTGATTTATAGGAGTAGCTGCTCTTTCTATTACTGCTCTTTCGCTATCTGATAAAGCACCAAAAGTAGCTCCTTGACCTTTAACTTCAATAAGTTTATTAAGTGTTAAAGTATCTACCATTTGCTGAACTTTACCAATAAAATCATCCTTCTTCGCCCAGTTTAATGGGGATAAAGCCTTTCTACCAAGCCCATAACCAACTGATTCGTCCAATCCTTCGTGTTTTTGTAATTCTTCTGCTAGAGTGGCTAAAAACTTTGATTGTTCATCAATAGCTGGTGCAATTTTAGCCAATTCACTTATTAACTGAGTTTTCTTTTTTGGGTCTATCTCTTCTATTGCTTGTTTAGGTGTATAAGTCTTGTTATTTACTAATTGAACAAAACTTTGGACTTCACTATCAACTTGTTGTTCTTTTGGTATTACAGTCCCATATTGAGCCATTAAAGCACCCATAGCGTCTAATCCTGCTTGTGGTGTAGGGAATTTAATATAGTTTCCACCTTCAGCACTTGGTCTTGCTGTTCCTTTTGTCCCGTTATAAGGTGATTGTTTCCATTGAGTATTTTCTGACCAAGTAAGCCCAGCGTAATTGTTGTTATTACGAGCTACATTAGAAGTTCCTCCTACACTTTCTTGATTTACCATTGTTAAAAGTGCTTCCCAAGACACACCTGTTTTAGCGGATGTTTCTCGTATCATATCGGCTGTTAAAGCAGGTGCAAATTCTCTCACTTTAGCCTCAAGATTTTCATCAGTTACTTTTCCGATTCTATCCGAAATAGACTGCATTTTCTGCACCTTATCTTTATCAGTAGCCCATCCTGTAATATTCCAGTTAGTGCCATTTGCATCTGTGAAATAATCACTTGAAATATCAGAAGTAGAAGTATAAGGTTTAATTATTCCTGTATTTTTATCAAAAACCATTGTATTTCCTTCATTATCCTCAAAGATAGACCAATTCCCATCTACATCAGTTTCAGGTGCAGAAAGATAACCAGAAGCATTTGTTATTGCTTCAAATAAAGTCTTTGAGTTTTGTATTTTGTTTAAGACATTCTGCGGTGCGTTAAACTCACCTGCTTTTATCATTACATTAGCTATATTATTCTCTAATTCCTTTTGATTATTAACTGTTTCCTGCCTCGCATTCAAGATTATGTTCAATTCATCAGCTTTCTTTTTATCTTCTCTACTCATTTGGTCGTAGTTTAGTTCAATAAGAGTTTTAGTATTAGCAATTTGTTGTTCAATATCTGCATACTTTAAATCAACAGTTTCTTGAGCTGTTTGTTTTGCTAAAGCGATGTTGCCTTGTAAGGCTTGAGCAGTAGTTGCTAAAGCACCCATTCTGATAGCTCTTTCTCGCTCTACTTGACCAGATTTTCCTGCTATTGTGGTAGTAAGCCCTGTTCCTGCTCTCAATCGTTCTTGGGCAAGGTCAAATTGTTCTTTAGTCTGGGCGAGTTGTAAATTAACATCTTGGAGTTGCTTGACTGATTCAGGGACGCCTAACTGTGCTTGAGCGTCTACAAGTGCTTGACCTCTACCTAGTCCAGCTTCCATTTGTTTTTTTAGTTCAGATGTAAGAGAAGATGTTTCAATTTCAGTTTTAGTAGGTGCTTGTTGGGCTTTTAAGAGATTGTTGTAAAAATCTACTGTGCTTCCACCAATAGCTCCCATAGCTTGAGTTCTAGCGTCCACAGCTTGTTCAGGAGTAGTCATATCTTTAGGTATGACTGGCTCTTTGACATTAGTAAGGTCTTGGGCGTTTACAGTCTGTTGCACCCATTTAGAGTTTATAAGACCAGCAAAAGGGTTTTCCTTTGTACCACCTTGAAAAGTAATCGCTTCCTCTGGGGTTACGCTTATTTTCTGGTCGCCTTTAATAAATGTTGTTTTTTCTGCCATATTATAATTATGTTAAATCAATGTATTTCCAATCATCAGTATAGACATATAAACGATGGTCTGCACCATTGATATATCGTACATAGCAATCTAATTCATTTTTAGGGGTATAAGTTGGAGCTACCGATACTACTCTTTTTAACTTATATACTTCGTTAAACTTAGTTTGAGTTTGTAAAGCTAATTCATCGTTAGTAAAAGACTGTATATCAGGCACATCAGGTTTGAACTCAATTACTTTAGTCATAAATGTCAATGCTTAAAATATCTAAGTTTACTTCACCAGTAGACACGCCATTCATTACTACTTCAAAGACAAGTTCATCAGTATAGATTCCTCTCACATCAAAGACTAACTGCTCTTGGATATTATCAGGGTCTACTGTTTTTGTATCTACCTTTTTAAGATTATACATTCTTATTTCTGTGCCATCAGTAGGAGCAGAAGAAAGAGCTGGGCTTATTGTCCAAGTTTCTGTATTAGTTCCAGCGTTAGCAATCTCGGTGATATAACTTCTTTCTCCACCAGCGTCTCCGTTGTAAACTCGTATCTCTCGTCCTATTACACCAGCACGTCCGTTTAGGTTTCCTTGATTATTTTTGATAGTAGTTGTTGTCGAGCCTGTATAAGCCTTCATTCTTGAAGCTAAGAAACCTTTGCCAGTTCCTATGTTCAAAGTGACATCAACATTATTTTTGTCTGTTCTGTCTAATTGAAATGATGGAGCTAAATGTAAACCAATTTGTTTTATATTTTTATAATCGTCAAATGGCATTCTAAAAATTAAAGAAGCATCAGTAGGAAATAATATAGACATTACATTTATACATTTTTTATTAGTAGATGCACTATCTGAAAATGAACTAAAAATTCTGTAAGTTGAGCTTTCAGGGAAAGGAAAAATACCTCCTAGTTCAGCATAGAAAGTATGGGCTGTGCTAGAGTTAGCTAAAGGTAAAGCAGACCATCCTTTACCCATCTCATAAAGATACATACCAGGGGGAGTAAAATTTACATCATTACCACTAGCTAAAACGAATATTTTTTCTTCAATTGTTTTTAAATCATTAAAATTTGAAACTATATTATTAGTTATTGTTGTATTTGGGAGTTGTGTTATTTTTTTAATTGAGTATCCATTTGTTAAATACAAACTATTACCCATTGAGAAAATAAAACCAGTATCGCTGTTTGCTATTGATGTAACTGGTCTCTCTGTTTCTATAATTGAAAGAAAACCATCACTAAAACCATCCCAAAGTAGTAATCTGCCTTTATCTCTATAATTACAGCCAATTAAAATCCTGTCTTGATTTACCTCAAAACAAAGTGCTTCGGTATTTGGTGGTAGTTGTTTGAAATTATCATTCCAAGTTGTTTCGTCTTCATTCAAAGCAGCGATAAAATTACCATTTAATATTAAGTAGTCAGTATCAAATTGTCTTATTTGTCTTTTAATGCTACTTGATGAAGCAATAAAACTTGGTAAAGCGGTGGTAGTAAAAAAGTTCCATTTCTTTCCACCATTGTCTTTTCCACCATCAGCAAACACTATAAAATAATCATTCGTGGCAGTTGTCTTTGTCCCAGCATCAAAATTAAGTGTATCGTTAGTTGAGTAAGTAGTGCTTATACTTGTTATTGTATATTCTTCACCTTGTGTTATGTTATAAACTTTGTTATATCCAGTAGAAGTTGAAATACCAAGTTCTGTAAAGTTTCTAGCGTCTTTATCTATAATCTTAGTAGCACCAGAACCTGCTTTTGCTCTACCAATATAAGCAATCCCCAGAGTTTCTGCTGTTGGGTAAAGTAAGTTATTATTACTTGTTAAAAATAAATCACTCAGACTAACAGGGTTGATTATTCCTGAAACTGTTGTTTCGTGTATTTTAGCTCTTTTAGTGCTGTATTGGTCTAAATCAATATAAAAAATTCTACCATAACTATCTTTAGCAAATACTTCACCTATACCTCCTATATCATAAGGAACCATAGAAGAAAATACCTCAAAATCACTAAATTCAGTTTCAGAACCGATATAACGATTACCAAATCCAGGAGATAAAACACTCTTACCATTTACTTTACGAGCAACAAAGTTCTCTACATAGTAGATACCATTTTCATCCATTCCTGAAAAGTTTTTTATTGTGGCGATTTTAGGCATAATATTATTTTGAATCATTAGTCCAAGTATCACTTGGCTTAGTATCTTCTGTCCAAGTATCACTTGGTTTAGTATCATTATTCCAACCAATTTTTTTTAATATTACATTTTTGAAATCAAGCACTAAAGACATTGTATCAACCACTAATTTAACAGCTTTTTTAAGAGTTACATCAGCGTAAGTCAGGGATAAAGCCATCGTATCAACAATAAGTGTCCGAGCATTGTTAAATATCACATCAGCGAAAGTAAAACTCAATGCCATTGTATCTACTACAAGTTTAATAGCTTTTTTTAAAGTAACATCAGCGTAAGTTAAGGCGAGAGCCATTGTATCTACTGCTAAAGTTAAATCAGTTATAAAAGGATATTGTAAGCCAGCTCCAGAATTATACAAAGTTGAGATGTCTGTTGAAGATAATTCTGTATTCCAAATACCTATTTCATCTAATTTTCCATCATAAACACTTGCATAAGAACTTTCTGAAATATAACCGCCAATCCATCTGTAGCTATTGCCATTGAAAGTCCCCATACTGTTTTTTGTGTTAGAACCGTCAGGCGAACCATCTACATATAATTTTATTGTTGCTACGCTACTTTCATTTTTTGTAAAAACTACGCTATAAAAATGATAATTATTATCTGCAATACTACTAGTGGAATAAAGACTAAAATCGAATAAATTAGTAGTATCATCAATAAAAGCCCACAATTTTCCTGTATTCATTAATCTGATTGCTATGCTATTATTAGAATTTGCGTTACCATAATAAAAAATACCTTCAGAATTATCAAAATCGTCTCTTTTAGCCCAAAAGCATATAGTAATTTCTTGGTTTGACCATAGATTTGTAAGAGTTGGAAGAGCTATTTTTGAATTAGAACCATTAAAATCAGCACCTTGTTTTATTTTACCATAAGCATTATCATAGCTTATGTTTGTATCTGAACCATTAAAACCATTGCCTGAAATATCATTCGAATTTCCGTCTAGTTTGTAATAAGCTATTAAATTATCTGTTAAAGCCATATTTTTTAATTACTTATCTCTACCTAAAAAAGGCAGAGGAAATAATTAAGCGAGTGTTATTGTACTAGCTCCGAAATCTATTGTAAAAGTTTGTGTGTCTGCTAATGAAATAGATGAACCATAATCTACATAACCGATTAACTCTTTGTTAGAAGCGGTGTCATTATAAACATAAACATATCGAAAAGGTCCTACTGCTCCTGTGGCTGTTAAAACTAAATCTTCTAAAACAAGTGTATAAGTTCCACCTGAAGAAGATGAACTTTTTGTAGTAACATTTAGAGGATTTGTTCCTGACAAGTTTGTATAACTAATCTGTGTAAGGTCTGATAATTTTGTCCAAGCGGTATTTGGAGTTGTATTAGTCAGAGCAATTTTAATTTGGTCTGAACCGAGATTATGAACTTTCTCTGCTACTGCCTCTGGGAATGAGAGGACTTTTGTGAATGTTGCCATATTGTTTTATTTAAATGATTGATATGCTCTTCGCATTATTTTCTTTTTTGCGGAGAAGCGTTTATTAAAGAATGTTTTAAGATTTTGTAATCCAATTTGATAATCTTCTTTTAGTTGAGCAGTAGTAGCGTCGTTAGGTAGTTTTATTTTTAGCCATTCAAGTGAAGCACCGATAGGAACAAGGTCGTGGTATTCACTAGCAAAGCCTGGAGCTTTTGTCGTATCGGTAGAAGCGAATGCCACAGACCCTCTATCAAAATAAACTTTTAAGCCACTTGTGCTGTCGTAATTTGGTGCTGGGAATAATTCTATCGTTCTACCTACTATTCTATAAGATGTTGGAAGTCCATCAGCCACTCTATATTCGTCTATACCAACTTTTATTTCATCTCGTAATAGAGGAGTTAGAACATCCCAATCTCCTGCGGTGTTTTTAATTTCTAATCTCTTGACTGTAAGGGCTTCGTTAGGTAAGGTGTATTTAGCCACTCCATTATCTAAATCAGTTGTTGCTTGTGGCAAGTCAGTCTGATTGCTATCATCATACTCCCAAGAGCCTGTTGCCTCAAATATAGAGTGCCAAATTCTACGCATTGTTGTATTCGTAAAGTTTGTAAACTCTTTTAGGAGTGTGGCGTTCCCTGATATTCCTGTATTACCAAGATTACAGTATCTTTCACAAGCCTGTATTATTCCACTTAAATTTGTAGTATCGTTAAACTGCATATCTATTTATATAATTTTTTAATTGATTGTGTTTTTTAGAAGCCTCATTAACCATTGTCTTTCCGTGTTTTCTATAAAAGAATATCGGCTCATCTATCATTTTAAAAGTATATCCAGCTTTACTTGCTCTGTGCCAGAGATTCCAATCTTCATACCCTGACTTCATAGCCTCGTCATA
>LSQX01123905.1_pt2 | contig 16356 bp, 18 predicted proteins | sample 654561 | NCBI WGS metagenome assembly LSQX01 (sample SAMN04489861, study PRJNA283612) | anaerobic digester metagenome | isolation source: 4 biogas reactors fed with cattle manure at either 37C or 55C with and... | place: Denmark: Kongens Lyngby | collected 2014 | reverse complement strand
CGGAACCCAACGGTTATCTGCATATAGGCCATGCAAAGTCCATATGCATTAACTTTGGCATGGCAAGGTGGAACGGGGGGCTCTGCAACCTGAGGTTTGATGATACCAATCCCTCCAAGGAGGACGTTGAATACGTTGATTCTATCAAGGAAGACATTGAGTGGCTCGGCTTCAAGTGGGAAAATGTTTATTTTGCCTCGGGTTACTTTGATTTTCTTTACGAATGCGCAATAAAGCTCATCAAAAAGGGCAAGGCATATGTGTGTGATTTGTCCGCCGACGAAATCAGAGAATATCGCGGAACACTTACGCAGCCCGGCAAAAACAGCCCCTACCGCGAGCGTTCAATTGATGAAAACCTCGATTTATTCAAAAGAATGACAGACGGGGAATATCCCGACGGCGCAAAGGTGCTTCGTGCAAAAATAGATATGGCGTCGCCCAACCTGAATATGCGCGACCCCGTAATCTACCGCATCGCGCACGTTTCCCATCATCAGACCGGCGACAAATGGTGCGTCTACCCGATGTACGATTTTGCGCACCCGCTCTCCGATGCGGCGGAAAACGTCACGTATTCGCTGTGCTCGCTTGAATTTGAAAATCACCGCCCGCTCTACAACTGGTTTGTTGACGAGATAGGCTTCAGCGAGCCGCCCAGACAGATAGAATTCGCGCGCCTCAATCTCAATTACTGCATCACCAGCAAACGCAAAAACATGCGCCTTGTCACCGAAAAGCTCGTAACGGGCTGGGACGACCCGCGTATGGCGACACTGTGCGGAATGAGACGCAGAGGCTACCCCGCCGCCGCGATACGCGATTTCATCGAAAGAGTCGGCGTATCCAAGGCTCACAGCGTTGTAGATTACGGCTTGCTTGAAGCGTGTGTAAGAGACGATCTCAACCTCAATGCCGAGCGCGCAATGGCAGTGCTTGAGCCGCTGAAGGTGATCATCGAAAACTACCCCGAGGGCAAAAGCGAAAAGCTCGAGGTCGAGATACATCCCGACAAGCCCGAGCTGGGAACAAGAAGCGTAACCTTCTCGCGTGAAATATATGTTGAAAAATCCGATTTCATGGCTGAACCGGTCAAAAAGTATTTCAGGCTCTTCCCCGGCAACGAGGTAAGATTAAAGGGCGCTTACTTTATAACCTGCACCGGCTACGAGACAGACGCGGATGGAAACGTAACGCTTCTGCGCTGCACCTATGACCCGCTCACAAAGGGCGGCAATGCCCCCGACGGCAGAAAAGTCAAGGGCACGATCCACTGGGTTGACGCGTGTGATAATATAAGAATAGAGGCAAGACTCTATGACCGTCTGTTCAACGCGGAGGATCCCGCCTCGCTTGAGGACGCGGAGTTCGACGCAGCGATAAATCCCGGCTCGCTGACGGTTCTCGATAACTGCATAATGGACGCAGGCTACCGGGACATCAAGCCCGGCGACACCTTCCAGTTCATGCGTCAAGGGTATTTCTGCGCCGACCCCGACAGCACCCCCGGGCATCCCGTATTCAACCGTACCGTACAGCTCAATTCCTCATGGGGCAAATGAGCTGAAAATTATATGAGGTGATATAAATGAAAGCACTATACCGCATTGTTACTGCACTGCTCGCCATAGCCGTGCTGCCGGTGGCAGTTTTTTCTCCCCTGATTATCTACCGCATTTCTTTCTCGGGTCTTGTTACGGGTATCGCGGGTCTGCTCGGCGGACTTCTCAACGGCGACACCGCGCAGACACTTCAGGACATTGCCAACTCACAGATAGGCGAGGAACTGAGCATCTGGGACGGTTATCATCAGTACAGCACAATAATCGGGGACATGATAAGCAAGGGCACCTCGGGAAACTTCTCCCTCGGTGCGCTTGAAGGCCCTATAACTGCTTTCCTTATCTTCTTTGCGGCTGCACTCGTTATGGCGCTTGTTATATTCTTCTTTGCCGCGTTCAGCAACATGAGAAAAACCATCATGGGGCTTTCCGTCGGCGGCTGCGGCTTGCTCATAGGCATGAAAATAGCCTTTGACAGCGTTGCCGATTCGCTCATCACCGGCGGTGTAAAGCTCAGCGATATCTTCGGTGCGGAGTTGGTTTCAACCGTGCTCCAGGTGGATTCGCTTGACCTTCGCGCGGCGTTTTATTACATGATTATCCTCTTTGCTGCCATCTTCCTGTGGAGTCTGTGCTTTATGCTTATAAATATAGGTGCGGAACCGAATGACAAGAAAAAGAAGAACAAGAATCAGGAGCAAACCGCAGCCTGATTATCCCATAATATACATAAGCGCGAATATCAGCATATTGTCCGCGCCCTCCTGCGACAAAAACAGCACCAAAGCAAGTATCAGCGCCCTGTCCCCGTCCAAGAAGGACGCGGGACGGGCGTTTTCTTTAGGTAACGCCTGCTTTGGCTTGCTCTGCGGCGGCTCTTCCGACACCCGGACAGGCTCGGACAGTTCCGGCAGCGCAGTCTGCTGCCCGGGTGTGTGAAGATAATCAACCGGAAGCGCCGTTCGTTTGGGAGGATTTTCCGGCTTCGGTATGGGCACGGGCATCGGCGGCGATATGGGCGGCGGCTCTCTGTGAATGCCGCTCCGAGCAAGATTTTTGTCCGCGTCCTCGGCTGCGAGTGCCGCTCTGCGCTGCATATCCCTCACGCGCGCAAGCGCCTGCTCCTGCATGGACATAAGCTCACTGTAAGTGTAATCCCCGTTCATATTCCCCGCCCCCTATTTTAAATTTAACATAGGCAAAAACTGTGTCATTTTCAGTATTGTCGCCGCTTCGTCAACCTTGTGCCTGCGCTCCTCGCTTATAAGCGGCTTGAGCGCATATAATAAATCGCACCGCTTATCCTTCACGTTAAGCCTTGAAAGCAGCGGCATTATTCCTCCAAGCCCCGACAGCAGGTCATTCGGAGAAGCTCCCTCCCCTGTTTTCTGCGAAAAAAGCGAAGCGAGGTCGGGCATACCGCCCTTTGTGGCCTCACCCGAGCCGAGTGCCGCAAAGGGGTTTGAGTCCGAACCGGAAAGCAATGACTGTGCGGTTTTTTTCAGGTTTTCCATATCCTCCGGCGAAAGAGAGCTGAGAAGAGAACCTATATCATCCATCTTTTTTACCCTCCGTGAAGCTCTTGAGCAGGGCGTTTGCCGCATCGGGGTTACTCATCAGCCTTGAAAGCATCGCATTCTGCGTGGGGGTAAGATTTTTCAGCAGCCGGTCAATACCGCCGTTGTTTATTGTCTCCTGCGTTTGCTGTATGATGTCTTTATTTTTCTTTTCAAGCTCACTTATGATTTTTTGCTTTTGCTCGTCATTTAAATCGGGATATCCCATTGCATTCACCTCCGGAAATGTTATATACTGTATAGTATGATTATGATGTATTGGAGGTGCTTATGAATGAGGATGCTTGTGCTATCCGACTCACATCGTGACCGTTTTTCGATAAACGAAGCCCTTCGTATGCAGCCGACAGCCGAAATCGTTGTGCATCTCGGTGACGGTGCAGATGAAATGGAGGACGCCGCGCTCGGCTTGCGCGGGAAAAAACAGGTTTACATGGTACGCGGAAACTGCGACTGGGGATGCGCGCTCGCGTACCGTGAAATTTTCAGCGTAAACGGCGTAAAAATTTACTGCACCCACGGCTATGTTGAAAACGTGAAGTTTTCAATTGACGGGCTTATAACCGCCGCCGTAGAAAACGAGGCAAGGCTCGTGCTTTACGGACACACGCATGAGCAAAAGAATGAATATATTGACGGTGTGTATTATTTTAACCCCGGCTCCCTGCACAGCGGAGAATACGGAATTGTGGACATAACCGACGCGGGAATCGTATGCATCGGCATGAAATTGCATTGACTTGCACAATAAAATTAGGTATACTTAATTCATCAATTTAAGGGGGGCAAAATATGACATTCGACAAGAGCGGAGCCTTCATGATGACACTCGGCGCGATAGTTATTTCCTTTGTTGTCGCTGAGTCCGTGTTTTTCCTTGTCAAGGCATGGAAACGCGGAAAAGCTCTCGGCATCAAAACCGACGACATGAAGAAAACCGTAATTTCAAGCACTTTATTCACAATACCGCCCGCTATGGCAATAGTTGCAACCGTGCTTGCGCTTTCAAAGTCTCTGGGCATCGCCGTACCATGGGTAAGGCTTTCGGTAATCGGCAACATGGCATATGAAACCACGGCAGCAAACAGCGCCATGGGCGCTTTCGGCGCAGGAACAATAGCCAATGAAATCACCGATCCCATGGTGTTTTCTTCCGCGGTGTGGGTTATGACGATAGGCAGCATCATGCCGCTTATCCTCATTCCTCTTTTCCTTAAAAAGCTTCAGAAGAAAATGGGCAACGTGGTCAAAAAGGATACAAAATGGGCAGACTCCATGTCCGCGGCGGCTTTTATCGGTATAATCGCCGCGTTCATCGGCGTATCGCTTGCCGGTGTCAACTCTTCCGAGAGCAAAAAGCCCGGCGACAGCGCAGGTGTGCTTTCGCTTGTGACGCTGATTTCCGCAATCGCGTGTATGCTCATACTTCAGAAAATCGCAACAAAACGCAATATTCGCTGGCTCGAGACCTTTGCAATGCCCATAAGCATGTTCTTTGCCATGGGTATTTCCATGCTGTTTGCGGCAGTCGCGCCCGATATTGCGTACATTGAATGGAGATAAGGAGGGAAGCATTATGAAAAAAGAACGTTCTTACATAGACTCCGTGCATTTTTCCGGACGCATCTGGACTCTTCTCATGCTCGTTGTATTTATCTGCTTCCCGCTCGCCGTAAGCGTATATTATGACGCGTGGCCGCCTGTTTCAAACTTCTTCAAGGGCTTCGGCGCGGTTGCGCTGCTGTTCTACCCGACGGCGGTTATTGAGGTTACGGCGTACTCGCCCATGCTCGGCTCGGGCGGTATGTATCTGAGCTTTGTAACGGGAAATATAACGAACCTCAAGCTGCCCTGCGCGCTTGCCGCCATGGACACCTCAAAGGTAAGAGCCACAAGCGAGGAGGGCGAGGTCGTTTCGACAATAGCAATTGCAACCTCGTCAATCGTTACAACAATTATAATTGCGCTGTTCGTTATTCCCCTTCGCAGCCTCCTTCTCCTGCTGACAGCGGATAACTCGGTTTTCGCTCCCGCATTCCAGCAGGTGCTTCCCGCGCTGTTCGGCGCACTCGGCGCATCATATTTTGCCAAGCACTGGAAAATAAGCATAGTTCCGATAATCGCGTGTGTGCTCGTGCTCATCTTCGTTCCCACAATGCAAAGCGGTATACTTCTTTTCGTAGGAATAGTAGTCGCGCTGCTTTCAACACACATCATGTATAAAAAAGGTGTTATCTGAAAACACAAAAAGCATAAAACAACCTCGACCTCAACCTTTTTGTTGTCGAGGTTGTTGGTTTAAAAAAACTCAGTTCTGAAGCCGAGAAATATTATAACGAAAAACAATACNNGCTTTGTATCTTGTACCACATTGTAATCAAAATGAAAAAAACAAGGATTCCTTTGAGTATAACGTTGTCACTTATTATTATAATCACATTGCTTTTCCCCATGTATGCATTGGGAAGTTTCGCTTCTTCGCCGGAAGATATCGCTCTTCAAAACGCACAGAGATCAAACAATGATTTTAAATCCTGCGTCTTCGACGGATACAGGTTTGAATATGGTGATCCCGACAAGGGCGAAGTCACAGATATACCCGCGGACGGCGGCGGAAGCTGGTCTGCAAAATGGATAAAAAAGACAAATAATCAAACTAATGAAACTCTTGTTATTGCAAAAGATGCCGACTTCGGTCTTGCAGTCACCCGGGATTACATTTATTTTGCGAGCGCACGCTACAATACTCCGGATGCGTATCAAGGACATGGCGGAATTGACTATGTGAGGACTGATTGGAACGGTCAAAACAGAGAAATCCTGTATCATTCGTCATATACGCCTTTTGGCTCCGGTGTAGGAGCAGCTCCGGGATTCCTGCTAACTTCCGATAAGCTTTATATCTTTAAAGACTCTCTTATCGGCATAGATATAAAAACAAAAGAAGCCCAAACTATAATCCCAAGCATTTATGATTTCACAAACGCCAGCTGGATAAATCTTGATTTCGTATATAATGGCAGCTTCTTCTTTTCTGTAACAGACAACAACTCCATGGCGGATGGTAACGATTCGGGATATTATTACTTCAGCAACGGCAAGCTTGTCACAATTGCCGAATGCAACGGTATTTACGCCCCGGGAGGTTCTGAACATAATTTATTCGAATCTGCCGTTCCTTGTAACGGAAAGAGTGAATTAACGACTTATGGTATAAAGTTTTATCCCTCTACTTACTACAACAACAGTTATTCGGGTTGCTATCTGAACTTTTCAACCATGAAGCTTGAAGCTTTTACTGAAAATTCCGGCACTCTGCCGAATGTTGAAATATCTTCCCTTCAGTATCTTCTGTTTTCCGATATAGCTTACAAGGGATTGTCCGACTATAAAAATAAAAACCTCGTCGAAATTGCAGATGAGCTATATCCACAAAGCAGCGAAAACAGTTTTTTCAAAAACAACACCGGAAAAATAGCAAAATCCATCATAATAAAAAAACATCTTGCCGACTGGGTTGTCGAAAGCGTTCTCAGCAACTCTTCAAGCGGATTTTACGCAGCTGTATTTAAGCATGCACTGACCGAGCAACGAGTAATAGCCTTCAGAGGAAGCCAAAATATTTTCAACCGAACTTCATTTGAAACCGATTGGGCAAACAATATTGTTTACGGCTTGCTCAATGAAGCATCGAGCCAAATGTATGATGCCGCAAGCCAAGTGGGAAAATATCTTGAAACATGCGGGTTGAGTCATTCAAAAATTTCTGTAACCGGTCATTCACTCGGCGGCGGACTCGGAATACTTACTGCAAATTTGTACAATCTATATGCTGAAACTTTTGATGCGAGTCAAATACTTGATGTTTCATATTACCGTTGGAACAGTGCCTTCGCCTCTGCTTTTATGGGCNNGACTTATGTAGATCATGTTAACGAATACGACTTGGCAATAGGAAACTACGAATTTAATTATAAAAACTCTGTTAAGCACAAATCAACACTTAATGCAAATGCGCTATTGGAAAATCACTCCCGAGACGCTCTTTTGGTAATCGATGAAAATGCTCAGGATGTGCGCCTTTCCGAAATAATTGCTGTCAACGACTCAAAAGAAATGCGTAATATATCAAAAAATGTCTCAAATCATAATACTCTTTTAGCCGGCAGCATCATAATCGGAAATATACTGCCTGCTGCTGTAATCGGCAACATGCTTCCCAAGGGCTCGCTTGTTATGGGAACCTCCGGCAGCGAGGCTCTGTATGGTCACGTTGATGACCTTGCATGGTATATAAACACCATCGCCGTTCCGCATACCGACGTAATATACGGGGGCGACGGAGATGACACGATCAGACCCTTTACCGGAGATGATTATATAATTGCAGGTAATGGAAATGATACAATTTTCGGAGATTCAGGTGATGACAAATATATATATTATAAAGGACAGGGTACTGACACAATAATAGACACCAATGGTAACGACTCTATCTATTTATACGGTTATACAAGCGACGAAATAAAAAGCTTTGCGGTAAACACAAAATCAAACAAAGACTTCATCACAATAACTGATAACTCCGGAATCGAAATATATAAAATATGGACTATCGGCGGAGCTCTCACTCACAGCATTGACGTAATGTATTACGCGGACAATAAAATGTCCGATATTACTCGCTTGGTTGACTGGAATAAAGTACAAACCGTAAAGAAAATAGAAGTCGCCTGCCCTGTAAATGTTGAAGTTTATAACGGGAGCGGTGAACTTGTAACAACGCTGAATGATGGTTCGGAAAGTTTTTTTGCCAATGATGATGGTGTGTTTTCGGTCGCCTATGATGGACAAAACTATGTAAAATGCATAGACATTTGCAACGATAGTTATACCTATATAATTTCCTGCATAGGCGATGGCAAAATGTGTGTCAATCAAAGATATGACAGAGATGATGGTACCACCGTTAATTATACAGCAAAGGACATTACCATACAAAAAGGCATGCGGTTTACGCTGTCCTCCACGGGAAATGATATGCCGGTCCTCTCTGCTGAAGCTCAAGGTATAAATTTCATTAAAAGCGAATATGTTTCAATAAAATCCCTGTCCGCCAATCCAACCTCACTCTCTATTGAGGTTGGTAAGCAGAGTGCTTTAGAGCTTACAATATTCCCGGACAATGCTACAGCCACACAGACAGAATGGATATCGGGCGATAAAAGCATTGCCACGGTTGATCAAAATGGAACAATCACAGCGATTGCCCCGGGTAAAACATTTGTAAGTGCGGAAATTGACGGAAAAATTATCTCGTGCAACATTATTGTTAAGGAGAAACAATTGGCAACAAAACCAATTGTTTTTGTTGCAATTTTTCTTTGTATTACAGCGGTAGTAATCATAGCTTTCAAAAGGAAAAATGCCATGAAAAAACCACAATAATACAAACCTGTCACCCATGATAAAACAGCATCGGATTCCTTAGTTCGGAATTCGATGCTGCTTTTTAATTTGTTTCCTTGCGGAAAAAGTCATAAACATTTTTTGCGCTTTCGGCGGTCATGCCCTTAACTCCGGCAAGCTCGTCAATGCTTGCCTCCTTTACGGCGGAGAGGGTTTTAAAGCTTTGAAGCAGCAGCTTTGCACGCTTCTCGCCTATCGAGTCTATCTGAAGAAGCGTTGAGGAAAGCGAGGCTTTATTGTGCTTCTTACGGTGGTAGCCCACGGCAAAGCGGTGAACCTCCTCCTGAATTTCGGAGACAAGAGTGAACGCCGAGCGCTTGTCGTCAATCTCTATGCGTCCTCCGCCATGAGCAATTGCAGCGGTGCGGTGCTTATTGTCCTTGACCATGCCGAAAACCGGAATCGTATAGCCCTTACCGTAAATAACCGGCAGCACGGCGTTGACCTGACCCTGCCCGCCGTCAAGAAGTATCAGGTCGGGAAGCATACCGAAGCCTGTGCCGGAGTCCTTGTTTTTTTCATACTCATCGAGTCTGCGGGAGAGCACCTCCGCCATTGAAGCATAATCATCCTGACCGCTGAAGCCCTTTATCGCAAAGCGTCTGTATGCGCTTTTCAGAGGCTTTCCGTCCCTGAACACGACCATACCCGCGACGTTGTCGCTGCCCGCGGTGTGGGAGATATCGTATGACTCAATATATTCCGGAGGCTTTTCAAGCCCGAGAAGCTGCGAAAGCTCACCGAGCGCAGCCTGACGGCGTGTTCCCCTGCCGAGATAGTCCAGCAGCTTCTGGCGGGCATTTTCAAGACACATTGAAACGAGGTGTGCCTGCTCACCTCTTTCAGGGCGGGCAATTGTCACCTTTTTGCCGCGTTTCTTCAAAAGCCATTCCGCCAAAAGCTGAGCGTCCTCAACCTCGCCGTCAAGCGTCACGCGCACGGGAACTCGTTCGCGCATGGAATAATAATCTATTATTACCTTGCTTCGGAGCTGCTCAAGCTCCTCGGTGCAGTCAAATATAAAATGCTCACTGTCGCAAAGCCGCCCGTCGGCAAAACGCAGAACCATAAGACACGCCTTGCCCGAGCTTTCCGCTATTGCGAAAACATCCTGCTCCTTGTAACGCTGGGATACGACCTTTTGCTTCTCACGAACCTTGTTTATCGCGTTTATGCAGTCGCGCAGCTTCGCCGCCTTCTCATACTCCTGAAGCTGCGACGCGGCTTCCATCTGCTGCCTGAGCGACTTTACGGCGTTCTCGCCGCCTCCCCGAAGAAATTCGAGCGCACCGTCCACATACTCCTCATAATCCTTCAAAGACACCTTGCCCGCGCACGGTGCGCAGCATTGGGAGATATAGTAGTTAAGGCACGGGCGCGAGCTTTTTATATCGCGCGGGAAGCTCTTGCGGCATGAGGGCAGACGGTATATTTTTTTTGCTTGCTCAACGGACTGCGTTACCGAATAGCTTCCGGTAAAGGGTCCTATATAATCCGCGCCGTCGTCGGGCTTTTGCTTGACAGCGTCAACAGTGCGCCACGGTCCCTTTGAAATTCTGATGTAGTGATAGCCCTTGTCATCCTTTAAAAGAATGTTATATTTCGGCTTGTGCTGCTTTATAAGGCTGCATTCGAGCACAAGTGCCTCAAACTCACTGTCGGTGATTATATACTCAAAGCGGTCAACGTTTTCAACCATGCGGCGCACTTTTTCGGTATGGTTATTCTGCGAGCCGAAATACTGGCTTACGCGGTTGCGAAGAGCCTTCGCCTTGCCGATATATATTATATCGCCGCTTTTGTTCTTCATGATATATACGCCGGGAGAAAGCGGCAGCGCCATTGCCTGCTTCCTCAGCTCGCTGATTTTCGTGTCCGTAACGCCGCCTCCTTTCCGTATAGCGGATTATAATCAATAAAAGCGCACCGCCGATGAAGCAGTGCGCTTTTTCATTATGTTCCTATTACTCGGCAAAGCCCGAATCAACAAGCTTTACAAGCTCGTCAACCGCCTGCTCCTCGTCGGCTCCGCCGGCGATTATACGAATCTGGGTGTTGCCCATTATACCGAGGGAAAGCACACCGAGAAGGCTCTTTGCGTTAACTCTGCGCTCATCCTTTTCGACCCATATTGAGGATTTAAATTCATTTGCCTTCTGAATGAAAAAGGTTGCCGGGCGCGCGTGAAGCCCTACCTGATTTTGAACCATTACATCTTTTACATACATAATATGATTATCTCCCACACACTAAAATTCAAATAATTAACCCTTTATTATTATAGCACAAAACTTTTTTCAGTCAACGAAAAGAAAGTGCATTTTATATAATTCGGCTTGTGTTCCAAAGTATGACAAAATACAGCATTGATATTTGTACACAATCACTAACAGGTACTAAAAATATTATTCATATTGCACGGAAAATACTCCCAAAACGAAGAATAACTAATTATAAACCTAAAGAAATACCTGTTGCTGCTCCGATGCAGATATATATTATTGGGCTTATTTTCTTTGTCACCGGCAGTAAAACGGCAGCGAGAATAACGGCAAAAAGGACGAGAGAGCGCCAGTCCAGAAAACTGAATATTTCGGAAAACCCGCTGAATGAATTTCCTGTTAACAGTGCTATTCTGATGACGGAGAACCCTGCCGCAGCAATAAGGCCGGTAACTGCGGGGTGAAGACCTGAGAATACCCATTTCACATTCTTGTTCTCTTTATATTTTCCCAAAAACCTTGCAATAATTAAAACCACAATAAAAGACGGCAAAACATAAGCTACGGATGCCAATATTGAGCCTATTGTTCCGGAAACGGTGAAGCCGACATATGTCGCCATGTTGACTCCGAGTGGGCCGGGTGTCGACTCGGATATTGCTACCATATTTGCAAGCTCTTTTTGAGTGTACCAATCGGGATATTTTTCAATCAAATCCATTAAAAACGGAATAGACGATAACCCGCCTCCGACTGCAAAAAGCCCTATTTTAAAAAATTCCCAACACAGAAGTAATAATATGGTCATTTCCGTCCACCCCATTTCCCAAAGGCAAAGCCGAAAATTCCCGCACCTATGACGACATATACAGGGGACTGACCGAGAAATGCTACAATAATAAATGAAGCAATGCACAACGCTGCCTGAAACAGGCTTTTGACATTGCTTCTTATGAGCTTTATAACTGACTTGATAATCAGAGCGCCGACTGCAACACGAATCCCCGCAAATGCATGCTGCACGGCGGGAATATCGGCAAAATTGCTCAACACGGCTGCTATTATAAGGATAATAACAATTGAGGGCATAATTACCCCTAGGGTAGCCGCCGCTGAACCGATGTTTTTCTTTATCTTATAACCCACAAAGGTTGCGGTGTTGACGGCAATGGGGCCCGGTGTGCATTGGGAAATTGCAAAATAATCGAGCAGCTCTTCATTTGTTATCCACTTATTCTTTTCTACCAGCTCACGCTCAAACATCGGCAGCATGGCATAGCCGCCGCCGAAGGTGAATAACCCTATTTTGAAAAATGACGCAAAAAGCCTGAAATATGCCATCATATATATTCTCCCGTTACCCGCCTCTTTTGTTTTCTTGCTTTAGTTTATCCAAAAAAGCCTTATCTTTTGAATTGAGCTTTGCATTTTCGAGCAAATCCGGACGCCTTTGGAATGTGCGCTCGAGCGCTCTCTCCCTGCGCCAGCATTCAATATTCGCATGGTGACCCGAAAGCAGAATTTCGGGTACCTGCATGCATTTCCACTCATAAGGCCTTGTGTACTGCGGATATTCGAGAAGACCCGAATAATGGCTTTCAAGCTCAAAGGCTTCGTCGGCTGCAAGGACTCCCGGGAGTAGTCTGGCAATACTGTCCGTGAGCACAAGTGCCGGCAGCTCGCCGCCCGTGAGGACATAATCGCCTATTGAGATTTCCTCATCAACGATTTCTTCAATAACTCTTTCGTCAACTCCCTCGTAATGCCCACACAGCAAGGCAAGATTATCCAGCCGCGACAGCTCCTTCACCCTTTGCTGTGTAAGCACCTTGCCCTGAGGAGAAAGGTAAATCAAATACGGCTTTTTTCCGATATCCTCGCAGAGAGATGCATAGCAGTCATATATTGGCTCAACCTGCATAATCATGCCCAGCCCTCCGCCATATGGAGTATCATCGACTCGCCCGTGCTTATCACGGGTATAATCCCTGATATTTCTGCAGTTGATTTCAACAATCCCCCGTTCCCTGGCGCGCCCGACAATACTCTCCTTGAGAACGGATTCGCACATTTCCGGGAACAGTGTCAGAATATCAATCCTCATCATCAAAAATACCTTTCAGCGGCCTGATTCTAACTTTGCCCTTGACAACATCCACATTAACAACTACATCGGGTATTGCGGGCAAAAGATACTCTCTGCCGTTTTTATTGATATGCCAGACATCGTTTGCCCCTGTTCTGCTAACCTGTGAGACCTCGCCGAAAACAATGCTTTCGTCATCGGCGTCAACGGCTATACATCCTATGAGCTCTGCAATAAAATAGCTGCCTTCGGGCAGTTTTGCATCCTTGCGGCGCATAAAAACAACTCTGCCCCGGAGGGCGGCAGCTTCTTCAACGCTTTTAACACCAACCAGGCAAAGCAAAACAATATTACCGTGAGCGCGGCTTGAAATTACCTTAACCGCTGAGCCGCCCATGTTGTCAAAATACAGTATTTTGAAACGCTTGAAGAACTCGGGTGTGTCGCACCACGGGTCCACACGCAATTCGCCTCTGACTCCGTGGGTGCCGACAACCTGCCCGATTTCGAGAAATTCTTTAATCAATCTCTACCGAAACCTTTTCGTTGTTGCGTGTTGCTGCTGCGCGCATAACAACACGGATAGCTTTGGCAATTCTGCCCTGCTTGCCGATAACTCTGCCCATATCGTTCTCACCGACATGAAGGTGATAGACAACAACACCTTCGTCATTGGGCTCGTCAACGGTGACTGTGACCGCTTCAGGGTCCTCAACAAGGCCCTGGGCAATTGAAACGAGTAAGTCCTTCATTTCGCAATTCTCCTTATTTTATTATTCCGCTTTTTTTAAACAAATCCTTTACCGTATCTGTGGGCTGAGCACCGTTTGATAACCACTGCTGTGCTTTTTCCTCATCGATTTTAATCTCGGGCGGGTCTAGAAGAGGGTTGTACGAACCGATTTCCTCTATAAATCTGCCGTCACGGGGATATCTGGAATCAGCAACCACGACACGATAGAAGGGTGCTTTTTTTGCGCCCATGCGGCGCAGCCTGATTTTAACAGCCATAATTGTAACCTCCACAAAAATGAATAATTATTATTATATATGATGCACAATGTTTAAATTGACAATGCACATATAAACTTATGTTACATCCTGAATCCGTTCATGCCTCCGCCGCCCATCATCCTGCCCATGCGGTGCACGCTCTTCTTGTAGTTTTTACCGCCCATCTGCTTAAACATCTTCTGCATCTGGCGGAACTGATTGAGCAGCCTGTTGACATCCTCTACCTTCAGACCACAACCCTGCGCAATCCTTCTTTTGCGGGAGGGGTTTATTATATCCGGATGTGAACGCTCCTTCTTAGTCATTGAAAGAATTATTGCCTGCATCCTATCAAACTGACGCTCGTCAATATCAACATTCTGAATCTTTTTGCCGACTCCGGGAACCATGCCCAGTACATCCTTGACGGAGCCCATCTTATGAAGCTGAGCGAACTGGTCAAGCAAATCGTTCATATCGAACTTATTTTCAAGCAGCCTCTTTTCGAGCTTTTGGGTTTTCTCCTCATCGAGAGCAACCTGTGCTTTTTCGATAAGTGAAAGCACATCGCCCATGCCAAGGATTCTTGAAGCCATTCTGTCGGGATAGAAAAAGTCAAGGTCACCGAGCTTTTCGCCTATACCGACAAATTTAATCGGCTTGCCTGTTACGGCTCTAGCGGAAAGTGCGGCACCGCCTCTTGTATCGCCGTCAAGCTTGGTGAGAACCAGCCCGTCAATGCCAAGAGCTTCATTAAACGACGCAGCAACATTGACTGCGTCCTGCCCTGTCATAGCATCGACTACCAGCAGGATTTCATGGGGATGAACCTCCGCTTTTATGCTCTTTAGCTCATTCATAAGCTCCTCGTCTATATGCAGACGACCGGCGGTGTCAAGGAGCACATAGTCATAGGCTTTATCCTTTGCGAGCTTTATGGCCTGTTCGGCTATTATAACCGGATTTTCGGTGCCCATTTCAAACACCGGTACGCCAGCCTTTTCGCCGATAACCTGCAGCTGTTTTATGGCGGCGGGTCTGTAGATATCGCAGGCGACAAGCAAGGGTCTGTGCCCCTGATTTTTTAACATGAGTGCAATTTTCGCACTGTGAGTTGTTTTGCCCGAGCCCTGAAGACCGCACATGAGTACAACCGTCGGCGGATGGGGAGCAGTGTTGAGCCTTGAGCGTGTTCCTCCCATAAGCTCTATTAACTCTTCATTGACTATTTTTATAACCATCTGGGCGGGAGTCAGGCTTTCCATAACCTGAGCACCGATTGCCCTTTCAGTTACCTTTGCGGTGAATTCTTTTGCGACTTTATAGTTAACATCGGCCTCCAGCAGTGCAAGGCGAACCTCGCGCATTGCATTACGCACATCCGCCTCAGTCAGGCTGCCCTTGCTGCGCAGTTTTTTAAAAGCGGCCTCAAGCTTGTCAGAAAGACCTTCAAATGCCAAGAAATCGCCCCTTTTCTGTTGTTTTTTTCTTTATTAAGGTATATTATTCGGCAAGAGCAAAGCTCTTGCCGGAAAAAATATAGATTTGTATTATTACTCCATCAGAGTCTGAGCAACTGCCTTAATGCGCACGGCATAGTCGTTAATCTCTCTGGAAAGGCTGTGGCGCAGGTTGTAGTCGTTAATCTGTGCGGCAAAGTCTATAATTTCCTCAAGCCCGTCCTTCATCTCACCAAAGCGTTTTGCAAGGCCGAGCCGGTTTTCCATTTCAAAAAGTTGCGTTTCGGCACGCTTGATAGCATCACGCACACCCTGGCGTGTAATGCCCTCATTTGCGGCTATCTCCGAAAGAGAGAGGTCATCATTATAATAGTAACCCAAGAAATCACGCTGCTTTTCAGTCAGCATATCACCATAAAAATCAAGCAATATCGTAATTTCAAGATTTTTCGCCACGCTTGTCCCTCCCTCAAATGAAGTGTAAAGATAATCTCTTTACAGCGAGTAATTATACTAAAAACATCGGGCTGTGTCAAGCAAAAGTTCTTAACATTTTGGGCTGTTTTTTTACAGTTTATTGTTGAAAATAAGTTGAAAACATTGAAAATAACGTTGCCTTGTCAACAGATAGTTATAACTCTTCACTTGACCACAATATATAAGCCTGAGCTTTCCCACGGGGTGTTGAAAACTGTGTTAAAAAATATTTTTTATAGTGCTTATAAAACGGTGAAAAATAAATAGAAGTCCGATGATTTCTCTTTATCAAGGCACTATTCCTTTAACAATTTTCAAAAGTTTAATAATAATAAAAATCAGGTCGGGTAATACTATTCATGGGATAACAATTCCCGTATATAAAACGGCAAACCGCCGCCAAACAATGAAAGGAATTGATTTGATGGACGAAAGAAATCAAAATCAAAACAACAATCAGAATAGGAAAAACGACAATAGGAACCAGAACAACCAAAACAATAACAACCA
>LSQX01118142.1_pt1 | contig 16358 bp, 16 predicted proteins | sample 654561 | NCBI WGS metagenome assembly LSQX01 (sample SAMN04489861, study PRJNA283612) | anaerobic digester metagenome | isolation source: 4 biogas reactors fed with cattle manure at either 37C or 55C with and... | place: Denmark: Kongens Lyngby | collected 2014 | reverse complement strand
TCTGTACCTGTTTCCGCTACCACTTTTTCCACTATCGATTGTGTCTTCTTACACTTGGCACATCCTGTACCCAAAATTTTAATTTCCATAATGTTTATTTTTATTCTAAATATAAATTGTCATATAATATATTCCTGTAATGATAAATAAAGCTGCAATAATGCGCTTAAACCAGCTCTCAAAACTTCGCATACCACTATAAAACCGACTTATACCAGACATGCTGTAAGCCAGCAAATAAGCAATGATTATTACCGGCAATCCTGTAGCTATCGAAAAAATCGGAGGCAAAAGTAACCCTGATGGTGCAGTTATTGTCATAGGGATAAGAACCCCAAAATAGAGCACTCCACTAAAAGGACAAAAAGCTAAGGCAAATGCTACACCCATTACTAAAGAGTTCCAATATCCACTTCTTTGCCTTGTTTCATCTATTTGTGGTTTAATCTTATCTAAAATTGGCAAGTTGAACTTTATAACATCCAACATAAGAATACCTGCAACAATCAATGCCGCACCCAACCATATTCCACCAATACCATGAAGAAGTTTAGCTACTTTAAACTGGCTTGCTCCAAAATAAAAGATTAAGCCCAATACAGTATAGCTTAACATACGACCAAAAGTATAGAACAATCCGTTGATCAGCACTCTGCTTTTTACTGAAATATTTTTACTCAAATATGCCGTAGCTGTTATGTTGGTAGCCAGTGGGCATGGACTAATAGCCGTCATTAATCCCAGAATAAAAGCTGTTAGAATTGGAATATCTGAATTGTCAACCAACTGTTGAAGAAACTCCATATCCTATTATAAATTTTTATTTACTTCGTCTTTCAATAACTTCACTAACTCTTCAGGTCTGTTCACAGCATTTGCAAAGGCCTGTTCGGTAATATCAATATGTTTAGTACCCTTTGTAATAATAAGAGCATTCCATGACACTTCGTATTTGTCAACCAAGTCTGCAAACTGCTTGTCAGAGGTATCGATTTCTACAAACTTCACTTTATTATTATCTGCATAATGCTCTTCGATAGTCTTTTTGGCTAAATCACTTACTGCAATACAAGTTTTGCAACGATGCTTGCCATGAAAATAATAGACATTGGTTACCGAAGCATCGTCAACATTTATTTCTATTGCGTTTGATTTTGTTTCGTTATTTGCTGTTTGCTCTTTGTTGCTACACGATATCACTATTAAAGTGATAAGTGCGATTGATAATAGATTTTTTGTTTTCATTTCTTTAGTAGTTTATTAAATAGTTAATTCACTTTTGTAGTATTTCTTTCTCAGCCATAAAGAGACGTTTACTAATGCTATCAACACAGGCACCTCAATCAACGGACCCACCACGCCAGCAAATGCCTCTCCGCTATGCAGACCAAACACACCGATTGCCACAGCGATAGCCAGCTCAAAATTGTTGCCGGTAGCGGTAAATGAAATAGAGGCATTTTGATCATATTTTGTTCCAGTAGCTTTACTGGCAAAGAAGCTTATAAAAAACATCAATGTAAAGTAAAGAATCAACGGTATAGCAATTCTGACAACATCCATTGGAATTTGTACTATTAATTCTCCTTTCAGGCTAAACATCAACATAATAGTAAGAAGTAGTGCTATCAGTGTAATTGGTGAAATAGCAGGGATGAATTTTTGTTCATACCACTCCTTACCTTTCAACTTCACTAGAATGACTCTGCTGAGGATGCCCATCAAAAAAGGAAGTCCTAAATAAATACCGACAGTTTCAGCAATAGTACCAATTGAAATATCAACTATAGCACCCTTAAGTCCCAATAATGGGGGTAGTTTTGTGATAAATAACCATGCATAAAAACTGTAGAAAAACACCTGAAAGATACTATTCAATGCTACTAATCCCGCACCATACTCTGTATTTCCCTCTGCCAAATCATTCCATACAATTACCATTGCAATACATCTGGCTAATCCAATAAGGATTACCCCCACCATATATTCAGGATAGTTATGAAGGAAAACTATTGCAAGAATAAACATAAGTATTGGTCCAACTATCCAGTTTAGTACCAAAGATGTAGTAAGAACTTTCATGTTTGAAAATACTTTTGGGAGAAGTTTGTAGTCAACTTTTGCCAATGGCGGATACATCATTAATATCAGTCCAATTGCTAAAGGTATATTGGTAGTACCCTTCGACATTGAATCTATGTGCACACTGAATGATGGTATGAAATATCCCAATCCTACCCCGATGGTCATTGCCAAAAAAATCCAAAGAGTTAGATTCTTATTTAAGAATCCCATTTTTTTATTGCTCATTATTTCTCTTTTATTTCAGTGTATAGTCTGTAAAAAGCATTTTTTATTTCGTCACGTACACGGATATATTCGCTGTGTATAAATTCGGGAGTACCCACAGCTTCTGATGGGTCGTCAAAACCAATATGCAACCTATGTTTCACTTTACCAATAAATGCAGGACAACTTTCATTGGCTCCGCCACAAACGGTTATTACATAATCCCATTCTTCGTTTATATATCGCTCCACGGGGTCAGAAGTGTGATGATAAATGTCAATACCCACATCTTTCATCACTTCTGCTGCCTTTAGGTTTAGACTACCGCTGGCTTGCGTGCCGGCAGATCGCACTATCAAGTTTTTGTCGAACGATTGCAAAAAACCATGTGCCATTTGGCTTCGGCAGCTGTTGCCTGTACAAAGAATTAAAATTTTCATTTGATGTTATATATTAATTTAAAGCAGGTGTTCGTATTTCGCAAAACAACGAACACAATTTGTAAAATTTTTTATCAACCCGCAGCTTGTTCTTTGACATCTTTGAAAAAAGAACCAAATAATACCTTAGCCAACTGCCAGTTTTCCTGATTGATACAATACTTCACAGTCGGGGGCGTAATCTCACCCTGTATTAACCCGGCTTCCCGGAGTTCCTTTAAATGTTGAGACAAAGTGCTTTTTGCTACCGGAATTATCTCAGACATATCGCCGTGATAACAACACTGCTGGTTAGCAAGCATTTGCAAAATTGAAATTCGCACAGGATGCCCAAGAGCTTTGGCAATTCGTGCAATCTCTTCCTGATCCTTAGTAAACTCTTTTTTCAACATATAAATCCTCACATTAGAGTTCGCAAATATACGAACAATATTTGATGGTGTAACTGATTTTTTCTCTTTTTTAAATTGAATCGAAAAAAATTAGCAGGAAATTTTTAAGAATGAATTGGGAGGGGTAAGGGAGGTTAAGTGGAGATTAAGTGGAAATTAAGGTGAATAATTGCTGCTACTAATTTACTAAAGCCTGCCTACAGGCAGTGGGGAGTTTCAATCAGCCTGCTGCTAACTATCAGCAGATTTTTCGCTGCGCGAAAAATGACCCGCATTATTATTGTAATGATAGTTTTCAGGCGGCACAGCCTCCTGAAAAACATCATCTATCATACGAAACACTGTCATTCCACGCAGAGCGCGGAAACTCATAAATTTGGCAAGTAAAATCCGCCTGTCCCGGTCAACTCGGGGTCAGCGTCATTAGATCTGACGGCGTCGCCAGACCTACCCATCCCAACCAACTCGGGGTTCGCGCTAATATTTGTTAGTTCTGCCTCTCCCTTTCCCCTACCCTGAAGTGAGGGGAGGAGGCGGAGAGATTTAGCGCTATTTCTTTCTTCTCTTCCTCCCCCTCCTTGGGAGGGGACGGGGAAATGAAAGCCAAAAGGCTGCTCCCCTATTGTGACAATTCGTCAGACAGGCTGAATGGCATAAGGTTTGCCCAAATGCGGCATATCAATAAAAAATAAAAAAGTTTCATTTAAAAGATTAGAATATGCAGAAAGGAAAAATTGGCGTAACCAGTGAAAATTTATTTCCAATCATCAAAAAATTTCTTTATTCCGATCACGATATTTTCCTGCGCGAAATCGTATCGAATGCGGTTGACGCCACTCAAAAAATCAAAACACTTGCATCAAAAGGCGAATATTCAGGCGATATCACCAACCTGAAAGTTAAAGTAAAACTTGACAAGGAAGCAAAAACCATTACTGTTTCCGACAACGGTATCGGCATGACAGCCGGCGAGATTGACAAATACATTAACCAGATTGCATTCTCCGGCGCCAATGAGTTTCTTGAAAAATATAAAGACGATGCCAACGCAATAATCGGTCATTTCGGACTTGGTTTCTACAGCTCGTTCATGGTTTCGGAAAAGGTTGAAATCATCACCAAATCCTATCAGAAAGAGGCAAAAGCAGTTAAATGGAGCTGCGACGGCACACCCGAATACAGCATCTCGGAAGTTGAGCGAGACGAAGTTGGAACCGACATCGTTATGCACATCAATAGCGATTCTGAAGAATTTCTGAATGAACAGACCATTTCGGATATTCTCAACAAATACTGTAAATTTCTTCCCGTTCCGGTGATTTTCGGAAAGAAAAAAGAGTGGAAAGAGGGCAAGGAGGTTGAAACTGACGAAGACAATCAGATTAATGACACGGCGCCGGCATGGACAAAAATGCCGGCTGACCTGAAAGATGAGGACTATCTCAATTTTTACCACCAACTCTACCCTATCGCCGACGAACCGCTGTTCAATATCCATCTCAATGTGGATTATCCGTTCAATCTCACCGGAATTCTCTATTTCCCTAAAATCAAAAACAATTTTGAAATTCAGAAAAACAAGATTCAGCTCTACAGCAATCAGGTTTTTGTGACCGATTCCGTGGAAGGCATCGTGCCCGAGTTTTTGACGCTGCTGCACGGGGTAATTGATTCGCCGGACATTCCGCTGAACGTTTCGCGCTCGTATCTGCAAAGCGATTCAAATGTGAAGAAAATCAGCAGCCACATTTCCAAAAAAGTGGCAGACCGGCTCACCGATATTTTTAAGGAAAACCGCACCGATTTTGAGAAAAAATGGGACGATCTCAAGATTTTTATTGAATACGGAATGCTTTCCGACGACAAATTTTATGACCGTGCCATGAAGTTTTTCCTTTTCAAAAACAACGAAGAAAAATATTTCACTTTTGAAGAGTATGAAAAACTGATTGAAAGCAATCAGACGGATAAAAACAACAATCTGATCTATTTATATACCACCAACAAAGAAGAGCAATATACATTTGTGGAAGACGCCCGCGGGAAAGGCTATGATGTGCTTATCCTTGACGATGTTCTGGCGCCGCATCTCATCAGCCGGTTTGAGCAGAAGCACACCGGGAAGCAGTTTGTGCGCGTTGACTCCGATGTTGTTGAAAATCTCATCAAAAAGGAAGATTCTGAAAAAGAAGACTTCTCCTGGGAGCAGAAACAGGAGCTTACTCCTGTTTTTCAGGCTGTTTGCCCCGAAAGCAGCAGCTACAATTTTTTAGTCACTTTTCAGAATTTAGGCGAAACCGGAAGCCCGATTGTAATCACAAGAAATGAATTTATGCGCCGCATGAAAGATATGAGCGCCATGCAGGGCGGCATGAACATGTACGGCGATTTTCCGGACAATCTCAATTTGGTTGTAAATTCTGCCCATCCATTGGTGAAAAAAGTGATGGACGCCAAAGATAAAAAATTAGAAAAACCACTTGAAAAATTTAATACCGGTATTACCGATACAAAAGCAGAAATCAGCGCTTTGGAAAACGAACAAAAAGATAAAAAAGAGGAAGAAATCGCTCAGGCAGATAAGGAAAAACTGGAAAAGCTGAATGATGAGCTGGCAAAACTGGAGGAATCAAAAAGAGAAAAACTCACCGATTTCGGTAGAAAAAACAAGCTGGCAAAACAACTTGTCGATCTGGCGCTGTTAGCTAACGGCATGTTAAAAGGCGCTGATTTAGATAGGTTTGTAAAACGAAGCGTGGAGCTGATTAAGTAGTATCTATGCATCAATTTTTCACATTTGCACAGAAATGAAAAATGAGACAAAATAATTTTAAAGCACTTCCGGCATCTGTAAGATTTTGTTCGTATATTTAGCAATTGATTAAATAAAAAACTGAGATATGAAAAAGATAACCACGTTATTATCAGTATTCTTACTTATTTTCTCCATTTCATTTGCACAACAGCAGGAACGCCCCGGAGAACAGCCGCCGCCTGAAACCGGCGAATCATTCAAACTTGGCATGGCAGGCTACACTTTTGTCCGTTTTGATTTAGATAAAACGCTTGAAACTTTAGTGAAATCCGATGTGCACTATCTCTGCATCAAGGATTTTCATCTGCCGCTCAACAGTGATGCAGAGCAAATTGCATCATTCCATGCAAAACTAAAAGAAAAAGGCGTTACCGGCTATGCAGTCGGTCCGATTTACATGAAAACCGAAGAAGAAGCCGACCGCGCCTTTGAATATGCCAAACGGGTTGGTGTTAAGCTGATTGTAGGTGTTCCCACTTATGAGCTGCTGCCCTATGTTGACAAAAAAGTGAAGGAGTACGGTTTTCATTACGCCATTCATCTGCATGGTCCGGATATTGAGCTTTTTCCCGATGCCGACGATGTTTGGGAAAGTGTAAAAAATCTTGATCCGCGGATTGGAATGTGTCTGGACATCGGTCACGACACCCGGAACGGAAAAGACCCGGTTGCCGACCTGAAAAAGTATCACAGCCGCGTATTTGATATTCATATCAAGGATGTTACGGGAGATACCAAAGCAGGATATTCGGTGGAAATAGGACGCGGAATCATCGATTTTCCGGCTTTTGTGAATGCCCTCCGCGAAGTGAACTACACCGGAGTTTGTAGTCTGGAACATGAAAAAAACATGGACAACCCGTTCATGGGAATTGCAGAATCCATCGGATATTTCAGGGGCGTTATTGCAGCCACAAAATAGAATCTGATTCTACTTTGGACAGTTGTAAATATTACTGGAAATTTCGGAAGTTACCGAATCACATAACCTTATAAAAAATAATCGGAAGCGTTGCCCTTATTAAACAGTACAAATTAATGTCAAAACAATTTTGAGTGCAAATACAACTCGAAAGTTTTTTACCATCCGTTAAATCAAGAGAAAATGAAATGAAACAATTCAGGGAAAACTCACATTTAGCTGTGTCTGAAACTCTGATGCGTTCCATATATTTTAAAAACTTAATAATTTATAAAGATGAAAACAAAAACAAAACTATTAGTCGTTGCACTCAGCGTTGCAATGATTTTTTCAGGATGTAATACATCCAAAACCCTGCGTGGCGGCGCCATTGGCGCTGGTGCGGGAGCTGCACTTGGCGGACTGATTGGCAGCCGTTCACAAAACACTGCCACAGGCGCCGTGATTGGCGCTGCCGTGGGTGGAACTGCCGGTGCACTCATCGGCAAATACATGGACAAGCAAGCCGAAGAGTTAGAGCAGGAGTTGGAAAACGCCAAGGTTGAGCGTGTGGGCGAAGGCATCCAGATTACCATGGATTCGGGTATTCTCTTTGGATTTGACTCTTACGCCCTGCTGCCGGAAGCCAAAACCGAACTGGAATCAATGGCTAAGGTGCTGATCAACTATCCGGACACCAAAATTCAGGTGGACGGGCACACCGACGGCGTTGGTGCGGACAAGTACAATCAGAAACTGTCTGAGCAAAGAGCAAAATCCGTTTCTGACTATCTGAACAGCTTTGGCATTGAAAAAGACCGCATCACGGAAGCCGGTTTTGGAAAATCCATGCCTATTGCCGACAACGATACCGAAGAAGGGCGCCAGCTAAACCGCCGCGTGGAAATCGGGATTCTTGCCGATGAAAACCTGAAGGAAGCTGCCGAAAAAGGTGAACTGAATCCATAAACTATTAATATAAAGTAGATTAACATGAAAACATCACATAAAAATTATTTTTATCTTTTGGCTGTTCTGTTTTTCTTTGGCTGGACAACCGTTGCCAACGGACAGCTTACTTTTGGCGCAAAAGCCGGGCTTAATCTTTCCAACCTGAGCATGGAAAACTCAAACGACAAAAACATGCTCACCGGAATACATGCCGGAGTTTTTGCAAACCAATCCATTTCTGAAAAATTCTCAATTCAGCCCGAACTCCTTTTCTCACAGGGAGGTTCAAAGTGGACGGGAAATCTGAGTAATTCGGAACTGAAACTGAATCTCAGCTACATTCAGGTGCCGGTAAGCGCAGTTTACAGTCTGGCAAAGGATTTCGATTTTCTGTTGGGTCCCTATGTGGGATTTCTGATGAAAGAACCAAAGTTTAAAGGGTCCGTTGGCAGCGGTGGTGTAACTCTTGAACCGAAAAAAGATTACTTCAATTCCCTTGATTTCGGAATGCAGGGCGGTATGCGCTTTTTCCTGAAACCGGTCTATGTTGGTTTTTCCTATAATCTGGGGATTTCTCAGGTTGCCAAAAAAGGGAAAATTTGGGAAAATGTTTTGGATAATGCCTCAAACCGCGTGATTCAGGTTTACGCAGCAATCCCTTTCTGAAAAATTTGAAATAAAAATACCGCCTGCTTTGCAAGTGGTATGAAAATATTTTTTCAACAGAGACTGCCTCGAAAGGCAGTCTCTGTTTTATTAGGCGGAATAACCGTTTCCGACTATTCCATCAGCATCATTCTGAGATAGGTGTAAATCTGTGCATTCATTGTTGCCCGCTGCTCGTTTGTGGAAGCTCCGGCATGACCGCCTTCCGTATTTTCATAATACAAAACCGGATAACCCATATCGTGCATTTTTGCAACCATTTTTCGGGCATGCCCCGGATGAACACGGTCGTCGCGGGTTGATGTGGTGAAAAATACCACAGGATATTCTTCCCCTTTTCTCAGATTATGATAAGGTGAATATTTGCTGATGTACGCCCACTCTTCGGGAATATCCGGATTCCCGTACTCTGCCATCCAGCTTGCACCCGCAAGCAACTTGTTGTAGCGCTGCATATCAAGCAGCGGCACTGCGCAAACAACAGCACGATACAAATCGGGACGCTGAGTGAATGCCACACCCACAAGCAAACCGCCGTTACTGCCACCATAAATGCCTAACTTTTGCGGCGATGTGATCTTTTTTGTAATAATATCTTCGGCTACCGCATGAAAATCGTCATAAACCAACTGCCGGTTCTCTTTCAGTCCTGCCTGATGCCATCCGGGACCAAACTCACCGCCGCCACGCAAATTGGCAAGCACATAAACTCCGCCCGCCTCTAACCATGAAGCGCCTGTTATTGCCGAATAACGCGGCAACTGCGGAATTTCAAATCCACCGTAAGCGTATAGCAAAACCGGATTGCTGCCATCTAACTTCATAGATTTGTCATGCACAACAAAATAGGGGATTTTTGTACCATCCTTAGAGGTAGCTTCAAATTGCTTAACTTCATAATTTTCAGTGGGAAACCATGATGAAAGGGTTTTCAAAACTGCTGACTCACCCGTTTCGGAATCGCCAAAACAGAGCGTGTTGGGTTGCAGAAAGTTTTGAAAATAGAAAAAGAATTTATTGCTGAATTCCGTTGCCGAGCCAATATTGACAGTTCCTGTTCCGGGAATCTCAAATTTCTCCCTGACCCATTGTCCGTCAAAATGATAAGAATACAGCGCGCTGCTTACATTCTCAAGCATGTTTACCAATATCCGGTCTTTTGTTGTGGAAATTGATGTGATTGCCGAGCGTTCATCCGGTTTCACTAAAAGTTGAAAATTCTTTTTCCCGGTAAGCAAATCGTCATAGCCGATGCTGACTACAGAACCTGATGAAAAATTTCCGGAATCAATCTGCCAGTCAGATTTGAGTTGAAAAATTACCTGCCCCTTAAAAATTGCCTTAAAATTAATATCGGCAGGCAAATCGGGCTGAACCAATTCCCCGTTTTCAACAAAATAGTGCTTTCCTGAATAAAATGAAGTGCGCTGCATAATGAGCTGATACACTTTGTTTTCCTTTGGAAAAACATATCCCCAGATACCCATATCTTCCTGCTCTCCCCTGAAAATTTCATGCGCATCGGCGAGCTCTGTGCCGCGCTTCCAGATTTTTACCTGCATCGGGTAGCCCGATGTGGTTACGCCTTCACCAAAATCGGTGGAAACCATCAGGGTATTTTCATCAATCCAAAATGCATCACCTTTGGCTTCGGGAAGAAAAAAGCCATTTTCAACAAACTGACGGGCGATTGCATCAAACTCCTTAATCTCCACAGCATCTCCGCCACCTTTGGAAAGGCTGACCATAAACTTGTTGAAATCAGGATAGAGCGCTGTTGCATTTTTAAAAACCCATTTGACTCCGTCTTTTTGGGAAATGGCATCAAGGTCAAGCAGAATTTCCCATTCGGAATCACCGTTCAGGTAATTTTCTAAGTGCATTCTTCTCCAGATTCCGCGCTGATGCTGTTCATCCTGCCAGAAATTATAGATAAAATCTCCCAGAATTTTGGGGTCTGCAATTCTTTCCGATGAGTTGAGAATTTTGAGATTCTCATCATAAATTTGCTGGTAATCAGCAAACTCAGTAAATTCCTCAACCGATTTTGCATTCCACTCCCCCACCCACTCCAGCGCCTTGGGGTTGTCCACTTCTTGCAGCCAAAGGTAAGGGTCGGTTTTTGGTTTGCTGCAATTTGTACAAGCAATCATAAGTGCAATCAATAATAAATAGTAAATTTTCATATCCGTATTGTTAAAAGCGAGTTTTCATTTTGAAATTAATTGTTCCGTAAACATAATGAGTTGACAGCTACAAAATTAGTTTTTAAAATTGGCTTTTGTTCAATAAATTAGCGCTTTCAGCAAAAATAAAATTTTAATTTTACGGAAAAGGGATCAACAAACATACGAGGTTATTCACCGGGAATAGGGTTTTTCGGCTTTTCCCTTGCTGACGCGGTTTTGCCAAACCGTGCCTTGCTTTGCAAAAGCAAAAACATAGCACAGTGACCAAAACTGTTATTTTTTTGTAGTTTTATGGCAATAAACAAAAGACAGAAAATAAAAAATTTTTACCGAAAAATACGTTGCATTAATTGCCTGGCGAATGTTTTCTACAATTAAAATATGCTGTTTATGAAAGGAAAAACGCTGACACATATTGTTCTTCTGGCAACCATAGTAATTGCGGGAACGCTTTCTCTCCAGTTTTTCTTTCTAAGAAACTCCTATAATTTTTCTGAAAAGCAATTCAGAGAAAGCGCCACCGTTGCATTGAAGGAGGTGGTTTGGCAGTTGCTGACTGCCAGCGGAAGCCTTTCCGGCTTCGACACCATTGCACCCATTGAAATGGTGTCAAACAGCTACTATCTGGTTCCGGTTGAGATGCAGATCGATTATGAACTTTTGAAATTTCACCTGAAGGAGGAGCTGAAAAAACATCAGATTTACACCGATTTTGAAATTGCAATAAACAATCCGTCAACCAAACAGTTAGAAAAGAGAACCATGATTACTGCCCGCAATGAGGAGACCGTATCTGAATACTCTTTTCCCGTGAGCCGAAATCCGGAGAGCTACTATTTTGCAATACATTTTCCCGACCGATCCCCCTATTTTCACTCCCGGCTCTCCATTTGGTATCTCTTAACGGGACTGCTGTTAGTAGTGATTCTCTTTTTTGGATATACGCTTTCAGTGATAATCAAGCAACGCCAGCTTTCCCAAATTCAGAAAGACTTTATCAACAACCTGACCCACGAGCTAAAGACACCCATTTCATCCATTGCACTGTCGGCAAAAGTTATTGCCGACAAAAAAATCCTGAACCGTCCCGAGCGGCTTGGTGAATATGCCCGGATTATTCAGGAACAGAATGAGCGCATGTCCAAGAATGTTGAAAAAGTATTAAATCTGGCATCACTTGAAAAAAATAAAATCCACCTGAACAAGGAGAAAATCAATCCCGAAATTTTTCTCAAAGAGATTATAGAAAATTTCAGACACACCGATTCCGGTGTCCGGGCAACCATTGAAATTGCCAAAACGGAGCAGCAACTCAACCTGCTTGCAGATAAATTTCATTTTACCAATCTGGTGCTGAATATTCTTGAAAACAGTGTGAAATATTGTAAAAATCAACCCCATATAAAAATTCAGACCTCTGTTTCCCAAAAGGATTATTTCATCCGGTTTATTGACAACGGAATAGGTATTTCAAAAAAAAACCTGAAGAAGATTTTCAACCGCTTTTACAGGGTGCCCACCGGAAATGTGCACAACGTAAAAGGGTTTGGGCTTGGGTTAGACTATGTAAAGAAAATTACAAAAGCTCACAAATGGAAAATCCGCGCCGATATTAATCCGTCAGGAGGTACTATATTTACACTGCAAATTCCATTAACGAAATGAATGAAAAGATAAAATTACTTTTGGTTGAAGACGATGAAGCGCTGCGTTTCATCGTGAAAGATAATCTGGAACAGAACGGCTACAGTGTCGATATTGCCAGAGACGGACAGGAAGCTATCGATTTATATGAAAAAAACGGCTATCAGCTCATCATTTTAGATGTGATGCTGCCCCGGATTGACGGTTTTAAAGTAGCAGAATATATTCGCAAAAAAGATGTCAACACGCCCATCATTTTTCTGACGGCACGGTCAATGACCGAAGACAAAATAACGGGGCTGACCATCGGCGGCGACGACTATATTCCCAAACCGTTCAGCATGGAAGAGCTGCTTTTAAAAATTAAGATTTTTTTAAAACGCAGCAATATTTTGTCAGATAATGAATTTCCGGCTCAGCCGGTAAAAATCGGACGGTTCAACTTTCTTCCCGAAGAGCTGATTCTCACTTTGGATGATGAAGTACGCAAACTCACCATCAAAGAGACCGAACTGATTAAATATTTCTCCGAAAACAGCAATAAGGTACTCAACAGAAATGATATTTTAGAAAAGGTATGGGGTTCGAGCGACTATTTTTTAGGGCGAAGTTTAGATGTTTTTATCTCCCGCCTGCGAAAATATTTTAAAGCCGACCCCAACATCAAAATCGTCAATTTGCACGGGATTGGCTTCCGGTTTAACGTTAAAAAAGAGAACAATGCTTAACTTAGCGAAAGAAAACCGCAACCGGTTTGGATGTATAAAAAAAACAGCTATTTTTGCACTCCGAAAATTTAGAAAGAAAAATAAATAAAAAGCGATGAAAAGAACATACCAGCCATCAAACAGAAAAAGAAAGAACAAACACGGTTTCAGAGAAAGGATGGCAACCGCCAATGGCAGAAAAGTTTTGAAAGCCCGCCGTGCTAAAGGGCGCGCAAGGCTGACGGTCTCAGATGAGCCAAGGCACAAAAGATAACGCGTTCCGAATTCTCTGAAGGCCGAAAAGGTAAAGAAAAAATATTCTTTACCTTTTCGTGTTTATTCCGGCTTCTGAATTTCTCTTTTTTACACTATTTTTGTTGAAAAGTGAGCAAAATATTTAAACCATGAGTTTACCCAAGTTTTTTATTAGCCGGACATTCCTCATCCAACTCATTCTTGCAGCTGTTCTGCTGATTGCCCTGCTCATTTCCGCAATGAAGGGACTGCAAAAATACACACGCCACGGACAGTCGGAGCCGGTTCCCGACTTTACGGGAATGGTACCCGCCGAAGCAAAAAAAATCGCTTCGGAGCGGCATCTCAAAATTCAGATTGCCGATTCCGTCTATCTTGACGATGCTGCACCGGGCGCCGTGGTTGATCAGGTGCCACGCCCCCGACACGGAGTTAAACAGAACCGCACAATTTTTCTCACGATAAATTCCGTTAACCGGGAGATGGTTACGGTTCCCAAACTGACAGATATTTCAATCCGCCAGGCACGGGTGCTCATCGAAAATTCAGGAATGCAGATCGGAAATATCACCTACCAGCCTTCCGAATTTAACAACTTAGTGCTGAAAGCGCAAATCAACAGGGAGGATATTATCCGTGGGAAACAGCTTCCGAAAGGAACCCGGATTGATCTGGTTGTGGGGCGGCAAACCGGTGCCCACACTACCATATTGCCCGACCTGACCGGCTACACGGTGGAAGAAGCGCTGAACATACTGGATTCTTCCGTTTTGGGCGCAGGAGTTGTTATTTATGACGAATCAGTTTTTTCGCAGGAAGACTCGCTGAACGCCAGAATATGGAAACAGCGCCCCAATCCGGTGAATTCGCCGGTAATTTTGTTAGGCTCATCCGTTGACCTGTGGGTGACGGTTGACGAAAACAAGCTGAATGAAACCCCGGAAACCGAATCGGAATAAGACATGGAAGAGTACCTGACTGAAAATGAAGAGTCTGAAGATGAAGGAATGTATGACCATTTCCGGCTGACCGTTGATCCGGGGCAATCACTCATCAGAATTGATGTTTTCCTTGCCAACCGCATCGACAACGCATCCCGGAGCAGAATTCAGGCGGCAGCCGAGCAGGGAAATATTTTAGTGAACGACACTCCCGTGAAAGCGAGCTACAAAGTCAAACCCGGCGACGACATCCGCGTTGTGATGGACTACCCCCGCCGGGAGTTGAAAATTATTCCCGAAGATATTCCGCTAAATATTGTTTATGAAGATGACCAACTCATCGTTCTGAATAAACCTGCCGGGTTAGTGGTGCACCCCGGACACGGAAACTACTCGGGAACACTGGTAAACGCGCTGACATTCTACTACAGGGAGCTACCGCTGTTCAAAACCGAAGACCCACGCCCGGGACTTGTTCACCGCATCGATAAAGACACTTCGGGGCTGATGGTGGTGGCAAAAACCGAACTGGCAAAAACTAAGCTTGCACTTCAGTTTTTCGATAAAAGCGTGGACAGAGTTTATCAGGCATTGGTCTGGGGAAGCGTGAGAGATGACCGGGGAACCATCATCGGAAATATTGGGCGAAGTCCTAAAAACCGACAGATTTTCACTGTTTTTCCCGATGGGGAACACGGGAAACCCGCCATAACACATTACACCGTACTGAAACGAATCGGTTATGTGAGTTTAGTGGAGTGCAGGTTAGAAACGGGAAGAACGCATCAGATACGCGTTCACATGCAACATATTGGATATCCGCTATTTAATGATATAGTTTATGGTGGCGATAAAATTTTACGCGGAACAACCTTTGCTAAATACAGACAATTTGTGCAAAATTGTTTTAAATTGCTCCCCCGGCAGGCTTTGCATGCCAAAACACTCCGGTTTGAGCATCCGCTCACAGGCGAAACAATGATGTTTGACTCTGCGTTGCCCGAAGATATGGCAACAGTTATTGAAAAATGGGAAGATTATATAGCCAACAGATGATTGACAAAAAGCCAAATATTGCAGTGATTGCCGGCGGTGATTCGTCGGAATTTGAAGTTTCTGTCAGAAGTGGCGCCAATGTTTTTGCAGCCGTTGACAGTGCCAGATTTACCCCCTGGTTAGTGCAGATGCAGGGAAACAACTGGCAGGTGGTTCAGGACGGAGAGGTGATTGCTCCCGTAGAAAAGTCCGATTTCAGCTTCATACTGAACAACAAAAAAATCAGGTTCGATTTTGCCTATATCACCATCCATGGCACGCCAGGCGAAGACGGTGTTCTGCAAGGATATTTTGATCTGCTCAAAATCCCCTACTCCACCAGCAACGTACACTCCTCTTCGCTGACATTCAACAAATGGTTCTGCAACAACTATCTCAGAAGTTTCGGAATTGTAATGGCAGAATCGCTGTTGATAACAAAAGCGGACAAAACTGAACCTCAGGAGATTGTAAAAAAATTAGGATTACCGCTCTTTGTCAAGCCCAATGCCGGCGGCTCAAGTTTCGGCATCACTAAAGTGAAAAGCGAAACCGAAATTTTGCCTGCATTAGAAAAAGCATGGTCAGAAAGCAGCGAAGCGCTGATTGAACAATTTATCGACGGAAAAGAGTTTACCTGCGGTCTGGTGAAAACCGGAGATGAAATTCTGGTGCTTCCCGTAACCGAAATTATTCCCCAAAACGAGTTTTTCGACTTCGAAGCCAAATATACCCCCGGCGCCACACGGGAAATTACCCCGGCACGACTTCCCGAAAATTTATACAAGGAGTGCCAGCAGCTCAGCAAAGAGATTTATGAGCACTGCCACTGTTCGGGAATTGCCCGGATCGACTTTATTCTGAAAGAAGACCGGTTCTATTTTTTGGAAGTGAACACCACCCCGGGAATGACCGCCACCAGCTTTATTCCGCAGCAAATCAGCGCATTGGGATTAACCCTGAAGGATATTATCACAAAAGTGATTGAAGATAAGCTGGTTACACATCAATAAACAATTGTGAATATCTCCCGTTTAAAGGTTTTAAAAATTAAAGCTTTTAAATATCGCTATGACCGTTCATTATTTTTATTTTAGCACCCGACGAAAAACTGGGTAGTGAGTACAGAGAAG
>LSQX01336313.1_pt2 | contig 16361 bp, 11 predicted proteins | sample 654561 | NCBI WGS metagenome assembly LSQX01 (sample SAMN04489861, study PRJNA283612) | anaerobic digester metagenome | isolation source: 4 biogas reactors fed with cattle manure at either 37C or 55C with and... | place: Denmark: Kongens Lyngby | collected 2014 | reverse complement strand
CCATCGAGGAGGAGCAGCTCAGCACACCGGTCGCGCACTCCAAGGCATCCGTGGGGCTGCGTCCGGAGTTTGCCCGCACCCTGCCCCGCCTGAGCGAGGTGCCGTGGTTCCCGCCGTTGGGTGATGGCGCGTGCAGCAATGTCGGGAGTGGCGCGGTGAACCGGCGCCGGATCGCGATCATGGTGGGCACCAGCGGCGCCATGCGCGTCCTCTGCCCCTCCGGCGGCCCCACGCCCCCCGAAGGGCTCTGGGCCTACTTGCTAGACCAGCGCCGCTTCCTTCTGGGAGGGGCGCTGAGCAACGGCGGGAGTTTCTACACGTGGCTTACCCGCACGCTGCGCGTGGGCCAGCGCGGACGCCTGGAAGAGACCCTGAGCGTGATGGAGCCAGACGCCCACGGGCTGACGGTTCTCCCCTTCCTCATGGGCGAGCGCAGCCCGGGGTGGCGCGGTGATGCCCGTGCGGTGATTGCCGGCCTCTCGGCGCACACCTCGCCCCAGGAGATCATCCGCGCCGGCCTGGAGTCGGTGGCCTATCGTTTCGCTCTCATCTACGAGCGCCTGCGCGACCGCCTGGATGCGGGGCCCGACTACCGCGTCATCGCCACCGGCGGCGCCCTGCTCCATTCGCCCCTCTGGATGCAGATCATCGCCGACGTGCTGAACCGACCGGTCGTGGCATCCCGCGAGAAGCAGGCTTCAGGGCGCGGCGCCGCGCTCATGGCGCTCGAAGCCCTCGGAATGATCCGAGGGATCCAGAGCGCCCCCTTCGCCTTCGGAAAGGTCTACCACCCCGATGCCGCCCGGCACGCGCGGTACATGGAAGCCCTCGCCCGGCACACTGCCCTCTACCGCCGCCTGCTGGAATGAGCTCCACGCCCCCGGCACGCAGGAGAAAGGCCGTCTGGGTGGGAACCTCTTTGCAGAACCCCGCTGCTCGGGAGGAGGACGGAAAGCCCATGCGCGCGTCGCGCATCCGCATCAGAACACTTCTCCTGCTGGTGGCAGCTTGTCTGTCCTGGCCGGCGGCGATACGGGAGAGAATCGCGATGACAGAAGCAGCCGTTGAGTTTGACCGTCGCGCGGCGGTCGTTCGCCACCTGAACCAGCACTTCCCCGCGCCCCAATTCGAGTCACGAGAAGAGTGGGAGGCGCGTGCGCGCGAGTTGAGGGCGCACATCCTCGCCAGCGCTGGCCTCTCGCCCATGCCGGAGCGCTGCCCGCTGGATCCCATCGTGACGGGAGAGATAGAGGGCGATGATTATGTGATCCGCCGCGTCGCCATCCAGACGCTCCCCGGCTTCTACCTGGGCGGAAACCTCTACCTGCCCAAAGGGAAGCAAGGGCCCTTTCCCGGCATCGCCAACCCGCACGGGCACTGGAAAACCGGCCGCCTTGAGCATCAGGAGCGGGGATCGATTCCGGCGCGGTGCATCACCTTCGCGCGCATGGGCTGTGTCGCCTTCGCCTACGACATGATCGGCTACAACGACACCCGCCAGCTCCCCCACACCTTCGGTGGCGACCGCGAGGCGCTGTGGGGCATCAGCCTCGGCGGCCTCCAACTGTGGAATAGCATTCGCGCCCTCGATTACCTGGAGTCGCTGCCGATGGTCGATCCGGAACGCCTGGCGTGCACGGGGGCTTCCGGGGGTGGCACGCAGACATTCCTCCTCTCCGCTGTTGACGACCGGGTGAAGGTGGCAGCGCCGGTCAACATGATCTCGCTGCACATGCAGGGAGGCTGCCTCTGCGAGAATCCGCCCAACCTCCGAGTGGAGTGCACCAACGTCGAGATCGGCGCGCTGATGGCCCCCCGGCCGCTGCTCCTGGTGGCGGCGACCGGCGACTGGACGCGCAACACCCTCGAGGAGGAGTTCCCCGCGATCCAGGCGGTGTACCGGCTGATGGGCGCCGAAGAGAAAGTGCATGCCCTCCGCTTCGACGCTCCGCACAACTACAACCTGCAAAGCCGCGAGGCGGTGTATGCCTGGATGGGCCGCTGGCTCCTGGGCATCAACGACCCCGATCAGCTGAAGGAGCAGCCAATCGACTTGCCTGATCCCAAGGTGTTGCTCACCTTCCCCGATGGCCAGCTTCCCGAGGGTGCCGCCGATCAGGAGGGGATCACGCGCTACCTGGTCGAGCGCAGCGAGAAGCAGCTGGCCGCGCACTGGCCACGCGATCAGGAGACGGCGCGCCAATTCAGAGAGACCTATCTCCCGCTGTTGAGCCATAGCCTGGGCGTCGCCGCGCCGGCCCCGGAGCTCGTCACCGCCACCCCGGCGGGCGGATCCACGCGGGCCCAGCGCCTCATCCTGGGGCGGAAGGGCGCCGGCGACCGGGTGCCCGCGCGCCTACACCGGTCCCGCCGTCAGAAGGGTTCGGCGCCGGGCGTGCTCCTCGTCACGCCAGAAGGAATCCGCGCCGCGGATGGCCCCGGGATCACCTCGCGCCTGGTCGGGCAGCTCTCGCGCGAAGACCGGCACGTGCTTCTGATCGACACCTTCCTGACGGGCGGCTCGAAAGCCCCGGAGACGCGGGAGAAGGAGATCTCTGAGATCAAGTACTTCACCACCTATAACCGCACCGACATCGGGAACCGGGTGCAGGATATCCTGACAGCGCTCGCGTTCCTCCGGGCGCAGGAGGGTGTCTCACGCGTGCAAGTGGTCGGAGTTGGTGAGGCGGGCCTCTGGGCCGTCCTGGCGTGCGCCCTGGATGGCCGGGTGGATGCCGCCGCGATCGACCTGGCCGGGTTCGAGATGACCGACGATCATTTCCTGGAGAAATTGAACGTGCCGTTCCTGCGTCGGGCAGGAGATCTGGTCACCGCGGCCGCGCTCTGCGCCCCGCGCCGCCTGTCTTTCTGGCGGGTTCACCCTTTCTTTCCGATGGGCAAGGTGTTCGACGCATATGCCGCGTCCGGGAAGCCCGGGGCGGTGCAGTTCACGTCCATGGCGCTCGACGCCGAGGCGGTGCAGGCCTGGCTCGGGCTGTGATGGCACGGAGCCCCCACGCAAGGAGAGCCCGCCGCCAGGGAGATCACCGCAGGGCGGCGGGCCATGCCCGGGCATCGGAGTGCCCGCCCGGCGTCCGATGATCCGGCACCGAGGAGAGAGAGATGCTGTTCAACCATTCCATCATACGATTGACCATCGCCCTCTTCGCCACCCTGGCGCTCTCTATCGCCACCGCCATGGCGGCCCCGGCGGGGAGAAGGGACGCGGTCGTTTTGGTCGAGGGAGGTAAGGCGCGCGCCGCCGTCGTTGTGCCCGCCACCGCCGATGACCAGACGAAGGCGGCCGCCGAGCTCCTGATCCGCTATGTTGAAAAGGCGACCGGCGCGAAGCTGCCCCTCCACGCCGAGGGTGCGAAGGAAACCGCCGCGCTCCCGGCGCGAGTCTTCGTCGGACCGTGCCAGGCCGTCACGCAAGCGAAACTCCTTCCCGAGGGAATGGATGGCGACGGGTTTGTGATTGCGCCTGTCGGCAGAGACGCGCTCGCCATCGTGGGCCCAACGCCGTGGGGCACCGAGTTTGGCGTCTGCGAGTTCCTGGAGCGGTATGCCGGCGTGCGCTGGCTGATGCCGGGTCCGGACGGCGAGGACGTGCCGCGAGCGAAGGATCTCGTGGCAGCGCGCGAGACGATTCGCCAGGAGCCGGCCTTCTTCTCGCGGCTTTTCAGCGGCCTGCGCGGTCCAGCACAGGTCGAATGGGCACGGCGAAACCGGATGCATGGGCGGGTGAGCTTCCACCACAACCTGATCCACCTCTTCCCGCCGGAGAAGTACACGGCGACGCATCCGGAGTTCTTTCCGATCCGCAACGGCAAGCGCTTCCTGCCAAAGGACAGCACGGTCCACGGCTGGCAGCCCTGCTTCACCGCCGAGGGGATCGTCGAGGAGGCGATTCGGAACATCAACGCCTACTTTGACGAGCATCCGGAGGCGACATCCTACTCCCTGGGCGTCAACGACAGCAGCGGCCACTGCGAATGCGAGCGCTGCCAGGCGCGCGATCCGGGTGGCAACAACTTCCTTGGCCGGCGCGACGTCTCCGACCGCTACTTCGAGTGGGCAAACAAGGTGGTCGAGGGCGTCCTGAAGAAGCATCCGGATAAGTTCTTTGGCTGCCTCGCTTACTCGGAGGTCGCGGCGCCTCCCACGCGCGTGAGAGTCCATCCGAGGATCATCCCCTACATGACGTACGACCGGATGAAGTGGGCCGACCCCGAGATCCGGGCCGAGGGCGAGGAGATGACCCGGGCGTGGCACCGCGCAAGCCCAACTGTCGGCTGGTACGACTACCTCTACGGCACCCCCTTCTGCCTCCCGCGAGTCTACTTCCACCGCATGGCGGAATACTACCGTTTTGCGCGCGCCAGCGGGGTGAAAGTCCATTACGCCGAAGCCTACCCCAACTGGGGCGAGGGCCCGAAGCTGTACATCTCGCTCAAGCTGCAGTGGAACCCGGACCAGGATGTCGACCAGCTGCTGCGCGAGTGGTACGATCGCGCCGTTGGGCCGGCCGTGGCGCCGGAGCTCGCCGCCTACTACGCGCACTGGGAGAAGTTCTGGACCGAGCGCGCGCTGAAGTCGCGCTGGTTCTCGCGCGGCGGGCAATATCTGAACTTCACCTCGCCGCTCTATCTGGCGGACGTCACGGCGTCTGAGATCGCTGAGAGCCGGCGCCGCCTGGAGGCCGTCGTCGCGAAGGCGCAAACCCCGGCGCAGAAAGCACGGGCGCGCCTGCTCCTCCAAGCGTTCGAGTATTACGAGGCGTCCGCGCTCGCCTATCCGAAGGTGGAAGCGGGAGACGCCAAGCCACCGGCTTCCGAGGCCGAGGCACTGGCGATGATTGCCGAGGGAGAACGCCAGACCAAGATGGCGGAGAAGCGGATCCGGCTGGCGGAAGAGTGGGAGAAAGATCCCGTGCTTGCCCACCCATTGAGCCCTGCTCGCTTCCCGCTTCTCTCCGGACGTGACTGGGGAGGCACCGCCTTGTGGCGCGCTTTCGACTGGCTGGCGCGCGGCTCGAAGCCGGTGCGCGAGCGGCTGGAGCAGCTGGCCGCGGCCCCAGAAGCATCGCTCGCCGGGGATCAGGCGCGGATGATGCTTGCCCTGGCCTCGCCGGACAAGAAGCCGATCTCCGCCAACTCCTCCTTTGAAGAGGGCGACCGCAACGCACCGCCCTGGAACTTCTGGATCAAGACGGCCGGGACCATGCGCCGTGTCGAAGGAACGGCACACACTGGAAAGGCCAGCGTGTTGTGCAAAGGGGTAGACCGCGGCGGCCCCAATATGCAGATCCCGGTGACGCCCGGACGGTATGGCGCTGTCGCCTTTGCCTACACCCCTCCAGGCAGCCAAACGAAGGGCACCGTGGAGCTCGCCGTGACGTTCCGCGACGCCAAGGGGCAGAACATCCCTGGGTCGCCCAGCACGATGGCCACGCTCAAGCCAGGCGAATGGACCGTTCTGGCTGTGCCCGCGCAGATCCCGGCGAAGGTAGGCAACCGGGAGGTGAAATCGGTCCTCCTCGTGCCGATTGTGAACGGCTTCGCCGAGGGCGAGGAGGTCTACCTCGACGACGTGGCGCTCTACCGGCTGGACTAGCGCGCTGCCTTGCGTTGACACCAGGCCTGCGCCGGTGATATAGTAGCAGCGGGGCCGTGCCCTGACGGCGCGGCCCACGCTGTTCGAGACGAGGTAACAAGACGCAGGAATGGAAATTCGCAAGGCCTTCATCGCCGACGTGCCGGCCATCGAGGCGCTCATCAGCCACTTTGCCGATAGAGACCGGATGCTCCACCGCTCGCTGAGCGAGCTGTACGAGAACCTCCGCGATTTCTTCGTCGCCGAGGAAGAGGGGCAGGTGCTTGGCTGCTGCGCGCTCCATCTCGTCTGGGCCGATCTGGCCGAGGTGAAATCCCTCGCCGTCTCGGAGACCGCCCAGGGGAAGGGCGTTGGCCGGCGTCTGGTGGAGGCCTGCCTCGCGGAGGCCGCGCAAATCGGCATTCCGCGCGTCTTCTGCCTCACCTACGAGGTGCAGTTCTTCACCCGCTGTGGGTTTCGCGTCGTCGATCGCTCGGAGTTCCCGCGCAAGGTCTGGTCCGAGTGCGTCCGATGCCCGAAGTTCTTTGACTGCACCGAGGTCGCCATGTCTCGCGAAGTGCCCGGGGTCGTCGCCGCGCGCTCGATGCCTCGCCCGCCGGAGGGTCCATGACGACCTCGCGCCGTCGGAGTGCGTGGTTCCTCGGTCTCCTTTTGCTCGCCACTGCCCTCATCGCCGCCGGGTGCAATACGGGCGTGGCTGAGCGAGCCGCCGAGGGCAAGCTGCGCCGGCGTCTCCCTGAGATCATCGGGCCGGCCGAGCAGTATGACGTCGATATCCGCGCGTCCAGCGACCTTTCCGTCATGGAAGGCCGGCTCCGTACCATCACCATCGAAGGACGGCAGGTGCGCGTCGCCCATACGTGGCCGGTCGACCACATCCTCGTCGTCCTCGACCGGGTGCGCGTGAACCTGGAGAAGGAAACGCTGCAGAGCGTGGGCGCCGCGCGTTTCCAGGTGACCATCTATCCCGCGACCCTGGTAGGCTATCTGGAGAATGACGAAGAGAACCTGCGCGATGCCCAAATCCACCTGGAGGAGGGAAAACTCACCGTCACCGGGCGCTACCTTCTGATGGGCCTCTGGACCTCCTTCCGTGTCTCCGGCACCTTGGAGCTCCTCGATCACTCGCGCATCGGCTTTCGGACGCGCGGAGCAAGCGCCGCGGGTCTTCCCGTGCCGATGCGGATCGTGCGCTACCTGGAGCAGCGCCTCAATCCCGTCCTGGATGTCTCACAGGCTCTTCTCCCGATCGAGCTGACGCGCGTGGAGGTTCGTCCCGAAGGCGTGGTTGTCAGCGGGAACCCGCATCTCGATGATGCATCCCTCCTCGGCGCGCGATAGGGGCGCGCCCCACGCCCCCGTCCCGCGGCCAGGGCAGCGATGGACGACAGCGCGGCACGGCGCCGATGCCCTCTCCGAGAATGCGGGTTTGGCAAACCGGCCGGTGGGGAATGCGTTGCTTGAAATGGAATGCGCCCAGAGAGCGACGCATCGTGGGAAGAGGCGCCTCTCGCGCCGAATCGCCTCAACGCTGGCGATGGCCGCCAGCGCTTTGGTCCTCCCTCTACTTGCGGCGGCAGCGACGCCTGACGAGGACCGGTGGGCACGGCAGGTAGCCACGCGTGTAGAGGCTCATTTTGGTCTGCTCCACGATCCTGAGCGGCTGGCGCGGGTCATCACCATCGGCCAGCGCCTCGAAGAGGCAGCAGGTCTCCCGAGAGGGCATCTTACCTGGCGCCTGCTCGATACGCCACAGTTCAACGCGCTCTCTATCCCGGGCGACCGGATCTACGTGACGCGCGGCCTCTTGGACAGCGCGCGCTCGGAGGAGGTGGTGGCCGCGGCACTGGCCCACGAGATCGCCCACATCACCCTCGGGCACACCCGGCAGGTGATGGAGGAGCGAGCAGCACACCGCCGTCTCACCCTGGTGATTGAGAACCCGCTCCCGGATGGGAAAACATCTCAGCGCATCGTGGTCGCGGAAGGGCCAAAGGCGGCTCCTGGAGCTCGCCGGAAGGAGCTGGAGGCGGACCGAGAGGCGATCCGTATCCTGAAGCGGGCGGGCTATCCCCCCCAGGCGATGCTCTCCATGCTGTCGCGTCTCGGCGGGCCCGCGCGCGAACCCTCTGCCGGCACGCAAGTGCACGATGAGACACGCGCTCTCCTCTCCAGCCACCCCTCGCCTGATGACAGAATGAAACACGCGCGCCGAACCCTGCAAGCCATCTCCAGGGAAACGGAGATAACCGCGGAGACGAGCACCAGGTAAGCCAGACCACGCCCGAGGAAATGAGGCCGGGGCCCTGGCAATGCGCCCCACCGTCGCCTGTTTGTACCTTCCGTTCGACACCCAAAGCAACGCATCCCGAGAAAGCTGGGGCTCACTTTCCAGGGCCTGGCCCTATCGTCTGGTATATTCCCACGATAGGCAGTGGAATCCTGTTTGCAAGCCCCCCTCATCCGTAAGGAAAACATTAAGCGTTTAGGGGAGGGGGCGCCCGGGCCACTTCCGCGCTGGGCGGAGGCTGGTTACACCAGGCGCCTGTTTGAACCGGAGGCGATTTGGGAATAGCGAATCAGCATTGCGCCCGCCAGGGCGCCGGCTGCTCCAGACAATACATTGTGCATAGGAGGAGAGCATGGCATCTGAAGCGTTGGTTCAAGCGATCACCAGGCAGGAGTGGATGGACCCGGTGGCCGATCTGCTGCAGGGCGCGGTAAGCGGCGCCGTTGAGAAGACGGGAGCCACGGGTCAAGCCGTCGCCGACGCGCTCCATGGGACGTGGCTTGGGCATCCACTCCACCCCGCGCTGACAGATGTACCCGTGGGCGCCTGGACGGCAGCGGCCGCCCTGGATGCCATCGCGGCCGCACGCAACTCGGAAGCAGTGGACCAGTGCGCCACCGGAGCAATCGCCATCGGGCTCGTCGGAGCGCTCGGCGCGGCGGCAGCCGGACTGATGGACTGGCGCCATATCAGCCACCAGCAACCGCGCCGGCTTGGGTTGACGCATGGTCTCCTCAACATCGGCGCCGCCCTCCTCTATGGCACGTCACTCATCGCCAGGAGGCGCGGCGCCCGCGGGGTTGGACGCGGCCTCGCCTTCCTTGGCTATGCCACCGCCGGCCTCTCCGCCTACCTCGGCGGGCACCTCGTCTTCGAGCACCATCTCGGGGTGGACCACGCCACGGAGCAGAAGCCGCCTCAAGAATGGACCTGGGTGATGGCCGAATCGGACCTGCCGGAGGGAGAGCCACGCCGCGTCGACGTTGGTGACGCGCGCATCCTGCTCCTCCGACGCGGCGATCAGATCCTCGCCATTGGTGAGAAATGCACGCATCTGGGCGGGCCACTCGCCGAGGGCAAGCTGGAGGGCGATAGCATCGTCTGCCCCTGGCATGGATCCCGGTTCTCGCTGGAGGACGGGCACGTGATCAACGGCCCCGCTGTCTTCCCGGAGCGGTGCATCGAGACGCGTGTGCGCGATGGGCAGATTGAGGTACGCGCGGGCGGGCGCGGCGAGAGCTGCCAGCACCACCGCGCGCAGCCGGCCCCGGTAGAGAGCGAAGCACGCGAGATGCTGATGACGGGTTCCTGAGCGGGCGTCACGCCCAGGGGATGCCACCGAGCTTCGGGCGGCGCGCCGATTTGGAGCGCCGCCTGCCACCGCACTGGCGCCAGCTTCCCAGATTACTGGCCAGCGCGCGATGCACGCGAGGGGCCTTCCAGGGCGAGCGTGGCGAGCGGCCCCTCGAGGGCGCATCCAGCAACGCGGTGGGCGCCTGCATGCTCGCTCGTCAGGAGGAGGTACTTTCCCGAGGCATCGGTCACCTCGATGGCGAGCGCCTCGTGGGGTGGCAGCTCGCGCCCCTCGCGCTCGACTGGAAGAACGCGGATCGCGGGCAGGGGGGCGTTCTCTTCCATCCGACCGGTGAATGCCGCCACAGCCCACGCGTTGCGCGCATTCTCCAGGCGCCGGACGATCACTGGAACGCGGACCGGGTGCCAGCGGATATACCCCTTCATGCGAAACAGGCGCGTTCCCTCAGGGCTCAACAGCGTAAGCCGGCCGCGCGGCCTCTCATCCTTGGCGTCCAGCCGGTAGTCAAAGCCGGTTGGGGGAGCTTCGCCCGCCACTTCGGGCTCCTCGAAGCTGTCATACCCATGTCCCTGGCCGGCGAACTCGGGAAACGGCTTCCACACGGTCTGCGCCGGAACGGTGCCGGTGACATCATGCGGGAGGAAGGCAAAGAGATCGAAGCAGCGCGGGCGCTCCGAGGCAAGCTGATCGACCAGCACGAAGGTATCGCCGCAGAACGCCGCGGTCCGCGACCAGCCCACTCCTGGATAGAGCGGGCGGTGGAGCGGGCTGGTCCAGCGTCCGGCAGGCATCGGTCCATCCAGAACCGCCACCTGATCCACGCGGAGCATGGACGAAGGCTTCCCATCGACCACCAGCGAGTTACCCGCGGCGGCGGTGTAAGAGAACCCGGATTGCTTGTAGCCGTAGGCGATACGAAAAACGCGCTCGTTGAGCGGGAAGCCCTTCCAGGTCGCCTTCGGATCGAGCATCACTTTGCCGCCGCGATGCGCGGGGCTGCCCCAGTTCACGCTCACCGTGCGCAACGACGCGTCGTCAGCGCCGGCGCGGAGCACGGTGAGCCCCGATGCGTGTAGGATGGAGTTGGTGAAGCCGCCGGACGGCGGGGACACGGGCTGGCGCCGCGCTACCGCCACCGTGCGCAGGTAGAGCGGGTCACGATACCGCTCGTAGGCGGTGACGTAGCCATCCGTGAACCCGGGCGACTTCAGATCGGGGCTTTGGAGCACAGGAGCGTCGAAGAGGCGCTTGAACTCCTCGTCGAAGACGTGAACGCCCGCGTTCTCGTAGGCCTCCGCCATCTCCACGAACGGCTTCAGCGCCGCGAAATGGTAACTGGTGTCTCGTTCGACGCTCCACCCATCGGCATCAAAGTCGCGCTTCCATTGCGCGCGCAGGCCGTATTCGCCGTGCAGCGCCTCGGCAGCCAGCGGCCAATGCCCGGCCACCAGTGCCCCAATCCCGACGCCGCTGTTGTACTCCGCCTGCTGGTTGGCCACGCTCCGGTGAGTGCGCAGGTGGATCGCCGCAGGTAGGATCACACCCTCCACGATGGCACGATCCTCCTCGGCGGTGAGGACCCCCGAGGCACGCACCAGATCGAGCGCGCGGGGTAGCGGGCGGTACCACCAGCTCTCCTGGAGAACGGCCCATCCCACCCTGGAGCGGAAGGCAACGCCAGCGGGCCGTGCGTAGGCATAGCGGGGGTAGTGGCGCGCGTAGGCGAGGAGGATCTCCGCCGCTTTGCGGAAGTAGCGCCGGTCACCCGTCTGCCATCCCACCTCCGCCAGCTTGAGCGCCCCGGAAGAGAGGTAGCAATGGTGCGCATAGGCGCCCGCACGCTGCACCTGCTCCGGCAGCTCGGAAAGATCGATATACTTCTTCTCCTTCTCGGACCAGTGCTTGCCCGGGGCATGGAAGCGCAGGATGGAGTTGGTGCGCGGGTCAAAGTAGTGGTTCGGGTTGCCGTGGAGCATATCGGGCGGCTCCGGAGAGACATCCAACAGCTGGTTCGCCTCGGCAAGCCGGCGCCGATCAACCGCCGCGGGCTTTGCCCGGCCCGCCAGTCGCTCCCACCCGGCGCGAGCTTCCTCTTGCGGAAGCAGGCGCGGGGCCGGGCGTTCCGGCAGCGGCACCGCTCCCACCAGGCGATACAGCAGAAACCCTTCGTACCACGTGGTGATGAGATCGGGATCATCGTTGACCGTCGCGAAGACGCCCGCCTGCTCGCAGGCGAGTGGCGGGAGGGCCTCCGCGCGCTCGGCCGACACGCTGATCTCGGCGATCACGCGGCGCGTCTCTCGCGGCCGGAGGCGGACGCGCTCTTCGGAAAGCGCCACCGAGAAGTCGCGCAGATCGGCCGGTTCACTCCAGAGAGACACGTTCTGCGGCTTCTCGGTGCGGTTCGTCAGAGTGAGCGGGTAGCGCTGGCCCGCCCGCTCGCCATCGCGAAACGTCGTCACCGCCGCGAGGTCGCCGCTGAGGGTCACGGGATAGCGCACGAAGCGGATATTGGCCACGCGAAAGCGTATCTGAGGGCGCTCGGGAAGCTGCCCCATATCGGAAAGCGCCACCTGGAAGCGGAGCCGGATCTTGCCTGCGGGCACCTGTGCCTTTTCGAGCACCACGCCATCATCGTCCTGGCGCAGATCCAGCCAGACATCTTGCCACTGCCCAGGTGGGTTGGGGCGTTTGAGCAGGTAGTAGTTGCGCCGGCCATCGGGCGCGGGNNGGGCGCGGGATAGCCCTCGATGGAGACGGTCGCCGTGGCGGGATCGCCGGCCATCTTCCATCGGAAGCGCAGAACGTCATACCGGTCGAGATCGACGCGCTCTATCTCGGTCCAGAACTCGCCGGGCCGCTGGGGCGTGCTCTGCGCGTACTCGATGCAGGGGGTTCCCGTCGCCTCGTCCACGACACGGCGCACCGGCACGTGGCCGGCCCAGCGCGCACGGACCTGCGCGGTCTCGACTGGCACAACAGGCCGGGCGCGAGCGGCTTCAACTCGCCCCATGACCATTCCCAGCGCAGCGCAGGCGATGATGCTGGCCAGCGCGCGCGTCCAATCGCTCCATATGCCTCGTCTCATCCGCTACCCCCAGAGCCCGCAGGCTGGTGGAGGAACGATTCCACGAGAGAGGCCGGTTTCCCTGGAGGCGCGAGAGAGGCACAGCCCTGACGTCCACCCCAACACGAGCAGAGATCCCCCGGATACCCGCTACATGATCTCCCGGAGCCGGCCCACGCCCGGCTCCCCGCCCGCGGCTGCCGGGAGCACCTTCACATCGAGCCCGCGCGGGTTCGGCAGTGGCCCATCCGGATCGATCCCCAGCAGCTCGTAGATGCTGGCGATCAGGTCACGCGGGTGCACTGGCCGGTCCGCGACCTCCATGCCTTTCGCGTCCGAGGCGCCAACAACGTGCCCGCCTTTGAACCCGCCCCCGGCCACGACGGCGCAGAAGCAGGCGCCGTGGTGCCCCCGTCCACCATTCCAGGGGGCTTCCCACTGCACGCGCGGCGTCCGCCCGAACTCGCCGCTCCACCACACGATCGTGGTATCGAGCAGGCCCCGGTTGGAGAGGTCTTCGAGCAGCGCGGAGAAGGCGCGGTCCATCTCGGGGAGCTTCCGGCGCATCGTCTCGAAGTGCTGCTTGTGCGTGTCCCACCCGCCGTAGTTGATGGTGACATAGGGCACGCCTTGCTCCACCAGGCGCCGCGCCATCAGGCACGACTGGCCAAAGGTGTTGCGCCCATAGCGCTCGCGCAGCTCCGGCTTCTCCTGCGAGAGGTCAAACAGCTTCGCGCCGTCGCCCAGGATCAGCTCGTAGGCCTTCTCCTCGCAGGCATCGAGGCGTTCGAAGCGAGGGTCGCCCTTCATCACCTTGCCGAGGGTATCGAGCGCGTGGAGTAGCTCGCGCCGGCTACGCTGGCGCTCGTCCGAGACGCCTTCTGCCACGATCCCATCCACCACGAAGCGCGGCTGGTTACGATCACCGCCGGTGGCGAACGGTTTGTAGCGCGGGCCGAGGAAGCCCGATTCCGAGAACCGGCCTTGCGGCCGGGTAAGGACGACGTAGGGCGGGATCAGGCCCTGATAGCCCTCGCCATACCCTTTGAAGAGCGAGACCACGGCGCCGACGCAGGGATAGACGATCCGGTCGCCAGGTTGATGCCCGGTCTGCACGATGTAGGCGGCTGTCTCGTGCCCGTTGTTGTGGTGAGTCATGCTGCGGATAATCGAATACTTATCCGCGTGCTGCGCCAGCATCGGCAGCCACTCGCTCACCTGAATGCCGTCCACATTGGTAGGAATCGCCTTGTTGAAGGGGCCGGTGTAGTCATAGCCGGCGTCCGGCTTCGGGTCGAACGTGTCGGTATGCGCAGGGCCGCCCCACATCCAGATCTGGATGACGCTCTTCGCCCGGGCGGGTCGGACCGCGGCGGGGCGCGCCGGCTTCTCGGCAGCTCGGAGGACACAGCGGTCAGCGAGGGCCAGGCCCGCGCCACCGATGAGGACTCGCCGCAGTACCTCGCGCCGGGTAATCCGCCCATTCGCTTGCTGCTCGCTCATCGCCTTCTCCTCCGCGCAGGGCACCGGTATCGCGCGTGGCGATTCGGGCACCCTCGAATGTGACCTCAATGCCGGTAGAGGAACTCCTTGCTGTTGACCAGCGCCCAAGCCAGATCCTCGGCACCTTCCCTCGCCGCGGTGCCTTTTCCCTGGATGTAGGCGTCCGCCGTTGCCATCTCCTCCGCGGTTGGCTCGCGTGAGAGGACGGTCAGATAGATCGAGCGGATCGCCTCGGCCCGGTTCTTCCCCACCGAGTTGTAGGCCGGGCGCAACCGCGGGCTGTTCCGGATCCGGCGCTGGACGTCACTGGAGTTGAGCAGGTAGAGCCGCTGGGCATCCGTGGGCTCGTTGTTCCGCTCGCTTTCGAGACCTGTGTCGCGCGTCGGACGCCCGAACATCTCCAAGAACGAGCTGGAAATGCTCCCATCAGCCAGGGTGATCGTCCGGTGCTCTTCCGGGATGAAAGTGAACGGTTCCGGAATGGGGCTGGCGTAGCCCTCGCCGGTTCCGCCAATCCAACAGAGGGCGTCAATCAGCACCTCCGCGTCGAGACGGCGCACCGGGTAGTACGCGAAGTACGCGTGCGCTTCGGGCTGCTTGCTGCGCGGGATCGGCGACTGCTGGTAGGTGCGCGAGTTCACGATCAGCCGGTAGAGGTGGCGCAGGTCATACTTCGAGGCCACAAACTCCTTCTCAAGATAGCTCAGGAGCGCCGGGTTCACGGGTGGGTTGTCTGGCCGAATATCGTCCGTCTCGTGGATAATTCCCCGCCCCATGAGCCATGACCAGACGCGATTCACGGCGGCGCGCGCGAACCACGGGTTCTGCGGGGAGATCAGCCAGTCGGCGAAGACCTGCCGGGGATCCCGGTCCGGCGGGATGCGCACCGTCTTGCCATCCGGGAAAACGGCATCCAGCGGGTCGGTTGCCGCCGGGTTCAGGAAGACGATCTCCTCCTTCCACTCACCCGTGCTCTTGTAGGCGATGCGCGAGAAGAACGCCGCCATACCCGCGCGCCGGGCCTCCGGCCAGCGATCGAGGCGCGTTCCCATCCAGGTGAGGGCAACGGCCGAGGCGTTCGCAGATGGCTCTCGGCTTTGCACCGCGCGGTAGAAATTCACCGGCGTCACCCGGAGGTTGCTCCCGCTCGATGTGAGGAGCAGCCGTGCGAACTGGTCATACGGCATCCCCTGCCGGATCGCCTCGCGGATCCAGCGGTGGTAGGCCTGGACGGCGTTCGGCCACAGGTTGACCGGAAACTCTGCCTTCACGCGCAAGATGTCGCACCACTTTAGGGCGGCGTAGTCGGCGAACTCCTCGCGCTCCAGCAACCGGTTGACCAGATCAGCTCGCTTCTTCGGGTTCGAATCTTCCAGGAAGGCGACGACCTCCTCCGGCGTCGGGAGCGTGCCGGTCAGGTCGATGTAAACACGGCGGATGAAGAGCTGGTCGGAGCAGAGATGCGCCGGCGCTATCCCCTTTTTCTTCAGGGCGGTAAGCACATGAGTGTCGACCGGGTTCGCCGGCACAAACGCAGTATCGCTTTCGAAGGGGATGACGAGCCCAGGCCTATCTGCCGGCGCGGGCGGTCCTGCGGGCGCCGCGCCGGCGCCCTGGGCGGCAGCGAAGAAGAGGGCGCCGGCGAGTAGCCCCCCAACATAACGGCGCAACGGCCCGCCGGCAAAGATGGCGAGGATCCTGCTCCACATGGCTGCTCTCCACTCCCTCTTCATTACCCGCGAGCGCCACCTCTCGCGCCGAACGCCCATCCAACCCGGCGCGGAGACCCTCACCCGGTCGAGACGCGCACTGCTACCGCGTTAGACGCGGCAGGACGCCCCTGGGTTACGCCGGCTCACCCGGTTCCCGCGGCCATCCTGACGCGCGGGGAATGCTCTTCCCACGCGCCACTCTGCGCCCAGCCACCCTTGGCACCGACAATCCGGAACTCCGGACGGCTCAGCGGACCACCTGGACGATCTTGGCGTTGCCAGCCGCGTAGATCGCCTGAGAGGACATCCACTTCACGTGCCCATCGGCCCAGCAGATGTTCTCGCCACCAAGATGCCGCGAGTAGGCATCCTTCATGTAGTCCTACGATGTGGTGCCCGACGTCGGATAGAGGATCCGGTCGTCGCTGTTCGCCCAGGCGATACGCCCCACATCGGCGGCCCAGAGCGGATGCGAGCAATCGGCCACGGCGGCGGTCTCGGCGGGTGCGGTGACTTCGGCCATCGACCGGGCGGCCAGGCTTGAGTTCCAGCCGTAGTTCGGATAGACAGGGAAGGTGCGCCCGTTGTAATTCAGCGGGCTCGTCGTACCGCCGCGCTGGATGCCGCCCTTCGAGGGGCAGATCCAGATCATGTTGTTCTTGAGATATGGCACCAGCGCCTCATAGATGAGCGGGTATGGGCTCGGATTGGAGCCATATCGCGCGTCTGGGTAGCACTCGTCATAGTCCTGGCAATACTGCATCAGGCCCATGCCGATCTGCTTCAGGTTGGACTGGCACGTAGACTTGCGCGCGTTCTCTCTTGCCCGCGCGAACACCGGGAAGAGGATCGCCGCCA
>LSQX01244993.1_pt1 | contig 16362 bp, 6 predicted proteins | sample 654561 | NCBI WGS metagenome assembly LSQX01 (sample SAMN04489861, study PRJNA283612) | anaerobic digester metagenome | isolation source: 4 biogas reactors fed with cattle manure at either 37C or 55C with and... | place: Denmark: Kongens Lyngby | collected 2014 | reverse complement strand
TGAGTTAACGTCATAATCATTAAATATTATAGATTAACGGAGGAAATCAAATGGATAACCAAACCTACAACCAAATTGTGAACTTTATCTGGGGTATTGCAGACGATTGCTTGAGAGATGTATACGTCAGAGGTAAATACAGAGATATCATTCTACCTATGACGGTTATAAGAAGGCTAGATGCTGTACTTGAACCGACTAAGGAAGCTGTGCTTCAAATGAAAAAAGCGTTGGATACTGCTGGTGTTATTGAGCAAACCGCTGGCTTGTGCAGTGCAGCAGGACAAGCTTTCTGCAATTCCTCCCCTTTCGTACTTAGAGATCTTAAGTCTAGAGCAAAGAACCAGCAGTTAAAAGCAGACTTTATCGCATATCTTGATGGATTCTCTCCAAATGTACAAGAGATACTTTCAAAGTTTGAGTTTAGAAATCAAATCGACCGTATGATTGACGCAAATATTCTGGGTGCTGTCATTGAAAAGTTTGTTAGTCCAACTGTTAACCTCAGTATTAATCCAGTTTTAGATGACAAAGGCGATGTAAAACTTCCTGGGCTTGATAATCATACAATGGGTGTTATTTTTGAAGAACTCATCCGAAAATTCAATGAAGAAAATAATGAGGAAGCCGGAGAACACTTCACTCCAAGAGACGTTGTAGAGTTAATGGCAGATATGACAATTTTGCCAGTAGTCGACAAACTGAAGGATGGCTCTTATCTTGTTTATGATGGCGCCTGTGGTACTGGTGGTATGCTTACCATCGCAGAAGAGCGTTTGCTAGAGCTAGCAGAGAAACACAATAAGCAGGTTTCTATCAATCTTTTTGGGCAAGAAATCAACCCCGAAACCTATGCCATAACAAAAGCAGATATGCTTTTGAAAGGAGAAGGCGAGCAGGCTGATAATATTAAACTGGGATCAACGTTATCAGATGATCAGCACGCTACAAAGTATTTTGACTTTATGTTATCCAATCCCCCATACGGAAAGAGCTGGAAGACGGATATGGATCGCTTGGGTGGAAAAGGTGATATCTCAGATACACGTTTTATAGTATCGCATAAAGATGAACCAGAACTGAAAATGATTCCAAGATCAAGTGATGGACAGCTGTTGTTCTTAGCCAACAAGATCAGTAAGATGAAACACAATACTGAGCTAGGAAGCCGAATTGTTGAAGTTCACAACGGATCTTCATTGTTTACCGGTGATGCTGGGCAAGGTGAAAGTAATCTTAGAAGATACATTATCGAGAATGATTGGTTAGAAGCAATAGTGGCATTGCCAGAAAACATGTTTTATAACACAGGTATTGCAACATTCATCTGGATTGTCACAAATCGAAAAGCTGCACATAGACAAGGCAAAGTTCAGTTAATCGATGCAACATCTATGAAATCTCCTCTCAGAAAAAATCTAGGTAATAAGAACTGTGAACTCACAACTGAAATACGAGCTGATATTACGAGTCTTCTGATTGATTTTAAGGAAACAGAACAGTCAAAGATTTTTGATAATAAAGAGTTTGGATACTCAAAGATTACGGTTGAAAGACCGCTTAGACTCTCTGTGGATTTGTCGCAAGCACATTTAGAGGATTTCGAGGTAGCCTGTCGTGCAGCAGATGATATGCCGGTCCTGAGATTACTTGAAGAAGTTGCAAAGCAGTTTAACTACAGCAAAGTATTGGATTTTAACGCATTTGAAAAAGTGCTAGACAAAGCTGCAGACAAGTTGAACATGAAATTGCCGGCTAAGCGTATGAATTTTATTAAAAACCAGTTTGCTGAGGTAGATGAATCCGCAGAGAAAGTAATCAAGAAGATTCATAAAGCTGGTAAAGCTGAATCAAATCCTCTTTACGGACTGTACGAAACAAATCAAGGGATTGTTGAATATGAACCTGACACTAATTTGCGTGATACAGAGCAGGTACCTCTTTTACACGAGGGTGGTATTCAAGCTTTCTTTAGGGATGAGGTATTAACATTTGCGCCCGATGCGTGGATCGATTCGTCAAAAACACAAGTGGGCTATGAAATCAGCTTTACAAAGTATTTCTATAAACCAGTAAAGCTTCGAGGATTAGATGAGATTGTTAAAGACATTAAAGCCCTAGAAGCTGAAACTGAAGGTTTACTGAATGAGATTATAGGGGGCTAAGAAAATGATGAATAATGAACTTAGACCTTATGAGAATTATAAAAGCATCGATTTGCCATGGCTGTGTAGCATTCCAACGCATTGGAGTATTAGTCGTAACAAAAATGTGATGTTCCAAGCTAAGTCCTTAGTAGGAAGCAATCATAGTAACTACAAATTATTGTCTTTGACTCTTAATGGAGTTATTGCAAGAGACATGGTTAACCCAAAAGGAAAGTTTCCTAAAGAGTTTGATACCTATCAAATTGTTAATCAGAAAGACTTGGTTTTTTGTTTGTTCGATATTGATGAGACACCGAGAACGGTTGGGATATCACCTTTTGAAGGTATGATTACTGGTGCATATACGGTGTTCAATGTCAAAGATGCAAATGAGCGATACTTATATTACTATTATTTGGCATTAGATAATAATAAGATGTTAAAGCCTTTGTACACAGGGCTAAGAAAAGTAATTTCTGCTGATACATTTTTGCGCACCAAATTACCAGTTCCTCCGCGCACGGAACAAGACCAGATTGTTAAGTACCTAGACCATCAACTGGCAAAAATCAATAGATTCATCAAGACAAAGAGAAAGCTCATTACGGTTTTAAAAGAGCAGAAGCAAGTAATCATCAATGAAGCGGTTACAAAAGGATTGGACCCTAATGTGAAAATGAAGGCATCTGGAATTGATTGGCTTGGGGATGTACCTGATCATTGGGAACTTATAAGACTTAAGTATCTAGCAAGAAAATTTGGTAGCGGTGTTACACCAAAAGGTGGGGCTGCTGTATATAGTCAAGAAGGCATACCATTCTTAAGAAGTCAAAATGTATATAACGAAGGGTTGAGATTAGAGAATGTATCTTATATCTCTAAAGAGATTAACGATAAGATGGTTAGTTCGCAAGTTAGACCTGATGATATTTTATTAAATATTACAGGCGCATCTATTGGTCGCGTATGTAAAGTACCATCAGACTTTGACGGCGCAAACATTAATCAACATATATGCATTATAAGATTAATGAAGAAAAAAGTTGATCCACAATTTGTAGCGTATTTTCTTTCGTCAAGTTCTATTCAGAAACAAATTGTTATGCTTCAAAATGGTGCTTCTAGAGAGGGTTTGCCTTTAAAAATCACCAAAAATTTTATTATTCCATTACCTCCAATCGAAGAACAGCTTCGAATTGTAGAAGTAATTGATGAAAGAACAGAAAAACTGACTTCAAGCATTTTAAAAATAGAAAGAGAAATACAATTATTGTCTGAGTACAAAGATAGCCTTATTTCAGATGTAGTCGCAGGCAAAGTCGATGTTAGAAATATTGTAATTGATGAGTTTGACGAAGAAATTTCAGAGGACATTGAAATTGATGAAGAGTCAATAGAAGAAGAATCTTTTGAAGATGAGGATGGTGATGATTAGTGCCGAGTAATGTTAAAGAAGAAGGCTTTGAAACACTTATAGTCAAGCATTTGACGGAAGTCAACGGTTATGAGGAAGGCAAGAATTCCGACTATAATCGGGACTATGCAGTCGATGAAATTAGAATGTTTCGATTTCTTGAAGAAACTCAGCCGGAAAAGCTTGAAAAGCTGGGGTTAGAGATTGAAGCAAACAAGATTAAATTTTTGAACCGTTTGCAAGGAGAGATTGCTAAAAATGGTGTAATTGATGTCCTGAGAAATGGCTTTAAAATTTACCCTGTTACTTTGGACATGTACTATATGATGCCATCAGTACACAACCCGGCTGCGAAGGTGATGTATGAAAAGAACATTTTCAGTGTGACACGCCAGTTGATGTACTCAAAGGATAGTACCAGATTGGCATTGGATTTTGCTGTGTTTTTAAACGGTCTTCCTCTCATGACTTTCGAGCTTAAAAATCGTTTTACAAAGCAAAACATAGAAGATGCCATTCTGCAATATAAGTCAGATAGGGATCCTAAAGAGCTTTTGTTCAACTTTGGTCGATGTATGGTCCATTTTGCAGTGGATGACAATCAAGTGGCCATGTGCACGAAACTAGACGGCAAGAAATCTTGGTTTCTGCCGTTTAATAAAGGATATGAGGGAGGGGCGGGTAATCCCCCCAATCCTTCAGGGATAAAGACAGACTATCTGTGGAAAGAGGTTTTAACCAAGTTAGAACTATCAAATATCATTGAAAATTTTGCGCAAATCATCGAAGAAAAAGATGAGGAAACAAAGAAAATCAAGCGCACACAGATTTTTCCGAGATATCATCAGTTATCTGCGGTCACAGCTCTACTTGCGGATGTTGCAGGGAATGGTGTGGGACATAAATACTTGATACAGCATAGTGCCGGTAGCGGAAAATCGAACTCGATTGCATGGCTGGCACATCAGCTGGTTTCTATGCAACGCTTTGGTAAGCCTGTGTTTGATTCGATTATTGTTGTAACAGACCGTATTAACTTAGATAAGCAAATCAAAAACACCATTAAAGGATTTATGCAGGTTGCTAATACTGTTGGCCATGCAGATAGCTCTGGGGATTTAAAGAAGTTATTACAAGATGGGAAGAAGATTATTGTAACGATTGTTCATAAATTTCCATACATCCTTGACGATATTGGGACCTCTCATCGACAGAATAATTTTGCAATCATCATTGATGAAGCACATTCCAGTCAAAGTGGTAATATGTCGGCGAAAATGAATATGGCTCTTTCCTCTGACTATGAACAAGGAGAGGAAGAATCTACTGAGGATAAAATTAATAGTATCCTTGAAGGTAGAAAGATGCTTAAGAATGCCAGTTATTTCGCATTTACCGCTACCCCCAAAAATAAAACTCTTGAAATGTTTGGGGTGCCGTATGAAGCGGAAGGCAAAATTAAGCACAAGCCGTTTCACAATTATACGATGAAGCAAGCCATTCAAGAGGGGTTCATCCTGGATGTCCTTAAGCATTACACACCAATTAACAGCTATTATAAGATTGCAAAAACAGTTGAAGATGATCCTCTTTTCGATAAAAAGAAGGCTCAGAAAAAGCTGAGAAAGTATGTCGAATCCCAAGAAAAGGCCATTGAGCTTAAAGCCGAGATTATGATGGATCACTTCCAGGACCATGTGATTTCTAAAGGGAAAATCGGTGGACAAGCCAGAGCCATGGTAGTGACAAGCAGCATTGAAAGAGCGATTCAATATTACTATGCAATTGAAAACTATCTACAGAAACGCAGAAGTGCTTATAAGGCTATTGTAGCTTTCTCCGGAGAGTATGATTATGGTGGTAAAAAGGTAACTGAAAGCTCTATCAATGGCTTTGCCAGCAGTGAAATTGAAAAACGTATGAAAAGAGATCCTTATCGGATTTTGGTAGTGGCAAATAAGTTCCAAACCGGTTATGATGAGCCACTCCTTCACACGATGTATGTTGATAAAGTACTGACGGATATTAAAGCCGTTCAAACATTATCAAGGCTTAATAGGGCTCATCCTCAAAAACATGATACGTTTATTTTGGATTTTGCGAACGACACGGAAACCATCAAGGAATCTTTTGAAAAGTACCATACAACCACGGTGCTTTCAGATGTGACGGATCCAGATAAGTTGAACGATTTGGAATCAGCCATTAGAGCTTATCATGTTTTTACAGATTACCATGTTAGTTCTGTAGTTGAACTGTATCTCAATGGTGCAGATAGAGATCGTCTGGATCCAATACTTGATGCGTGTGCCCATAACTATGAAAAAGATTTGGATGAAAACGGTCAAGTTGACTTCAAGAGCAAGTGTAAAGGTTTTGTTCGTACCTATGGTTTCTTAGCAGCCATTTTGCCTTACGGAAATGCTGAATGGGAGAAGCTATCTATATTCTTAAATTTGCTTATCCACAAACTGCCAGCTCCGATTGAAGAGGATTTGTCTGCTGGGATTTTGGAAGCTATTGATTTGGATAGTTACAGGGTGGAAGCACAAACTTCTATGTCTATTGTTCTTGAAGAGCAAGGTGAATATAGCATTGATCCGGTTCCGACTAGTGCAGGTGGAGGAAAAGGAGAAGCTGAGCTTGATTTGCTAAGTAACATTCTTTCAGAGTTCAATGATCTATTTGGAAATATTGAATGGAAAGACATAGACCAAGTTAAGAAGCGTATTTCCGAGATACCAGAAATGGTTGCAAAGGACAAGGATTATCAAAATGCTATGAAAAACTCGGATAAGCAGAACGCAAAGATTGAAAGCGACAAAGCGCTTAACAAAGCTATTATCAACATCATGTCAGATAACATGGAAGTGTTTAAACAGTTTAATGACAATTCATCCTTTAAGAAATGGTTGTCAGATATGGTCTTTAATCTGACGTTCAACACAGATGGTTCGGTTTACCAAGGACAAGCTAGAATTTAGGAGGTTTAATCATGGCAGAAATAAAATATGAAATCAAAGAAAATATCGGCGTGCTATCAGAATCAGCTAAAGGTTGGGCGAAAGAGCTCAATCTTGTGAGTTGGAATGACAAAGAGCCAAAGTATGATTTGAGAGAGTGGGATCCTGCTCATGAAAAGATGGGCAAGGGGATTACACTTTCTAAAGAAGAACTAATTAAATTGCGAGATATTTTGAACGACATGAATTTATAGGCGGCATATCGGACATCAGTGAGGGGCACCCATTAAGGATAAAGCGTTGTTTTATTTGGGTGCCCTTATTAAAAAGATATGTATGGAAGATTATTACTTATGGATAACAATTGCGAGCTTGCTGTCTTTTAAACTACTTCGAAATTGGATTTGTGGGGATGAAATAGCATGGGGAAACCAGAGAAAGTCGAAAGGTTATTAAATGAAGTTAATAGAGGGATAGCAAATCACAAAGAAGAGTTCTTGATAGGTCTCATTGAGGCTGATGATGACACATATTGTGAATTGGTGGATTTTGCTGGAGCCCTCATTAATAAAAGCGCCTATGTTCTACGAGATGAAAAATCAGCGATTATAGCGATTGCTCTTGTTTTGTTTGCCATTAATGAATTTCAAAACGGTCAATTTTGGAATGAGTTTGCGGCAAGGCTTGAGATCGATGAAGCTGAAGCTATGAAAAATGGGAAGAAATCATTCGAAGATTTTTGCGAAAAGAATGGTTTGTATTTTCATGTCGGAAATAAGAACAAAGGCTTTGTAACCTCGATTCTTACACATGCTATTCTACCCAATGCAAGTATGCCAAAGTTTTTTGAGTTCATGCATGATTTGTATTTCAAAGACTTGGAAGAAGATTATATCGATGCAGAGGTAGAGGAACTTATTCAATATATGCATCGTCTGTTCTCAAAATATTTAGAAGATGACGATATAAGCTTGATTGTTCAGGGCTCGAAGATGACGATTGCAAATCAACATCTTCCTAAAGCATTCAGAATTGCATTTGTTAAAGCCGCAAGTGTAGTAGCACCAATTTTTGAGAGAATTCTATTTTATATCAATCAATCGAATTACGGTGATGGCATTGAATATCTAGAAAATGACCGATTCGATATTCATTTTGATAAACACAGTTACATAATTAAAGAGAGATTGATAAGGTCAGCAAGCCGCAAGCAGAATTCTGAACGATTTAAGAAATTCCAGAAAGCTCAGTATTACTACGAACAAGGGAAGCTATATTTGCAAATACCAAAGCAAATTATTGATTCTGATTATATTGAAAATGACATTTTCCTGGAGGTTATGGGCAAAGGTTCAGTGATTCACCGTGAAAAGGTGTCATTAACAAAAAGCCGTTTGTTCTTCAAATCAGAACAAGCTACAGTTTGTTTGCCTGCGTTTTATTCAGATTTGGAGTTCCGGCTTGTCAGTGGCTATAAAACAATTTATTCATCGGGAGATGTTTTAAATAGAGAGTTTATAATTTTTGATCTCGATGGAAATGAGATTCGGCCGAAAAATTTGGCGGATGATACGGTCAAGGTCATTACCAGTGCTGAATCCGAGGTCTTATCAGATGATGCTCAGATTGATACTGCCTATGCAGCGAATTATAGAATATCAACGGTATTTCTTAATGAAGAATCGTTGTTGTTGATCGGTGACAAAGTTCTTTCAACGAATGTTGCCGCTATCAGAAATGAGATGTGTACTAAAAGGAAATACTGCGGTGTGACAATAAAAGACGCTAATAAGACGATTTTTGACGTTTATTCCGATATTCCCGAAATCCGTTTGAGGATACCATACAAGAAAACAGTACAAGATTTTGTTCTTTCTCTTAATGACAAGAACTACCAAATGGAAGATGTTTCTGATTGTGAATTGAAGTTAGTATCTGATGGCAGCGGTGATGAGCTTGGGATTTTTCTCATTAATGATAGCCTTTTAAAAGATAACATCCCGACACATGTGGTTATTCGAGAAAAAGGCAGTAATAGAATCTATCTGGATGAAAGTCTTTTTATTCTAAGATCACTGCGGTATGAATTTGACCAGAAGTATTACTATAACGAGAAGGTAGCTAATATAATCAGTCTTGAAGCGGAGAATGTGGAATTTCATGGTGCTTCGTTCCCACAAAAAGTGAATCTCCGGTTGGATGATAATTTTAGAATTAAATTTGAGTATAATTCGGTGGTCTATCAGCTGATTGTGGATATACCTGTCTTGAGGTGGCGATTGGGTGACTTGAGCTCGGTTTCAAGCAGATATAACGACATTTGGTGGGAAGAGATAAAAGAGCAGAAGCTATACATCAAGTTCCCTCACCAATTTTCATCACAACTGCATGTGATAACAGGGGCAGCATATGAGAAGATTCAAGGTAAAAAGAATGGGGATGAGTATAAGTTTTCAATTGATCACCTTTTCCAAGTTAAAAACAAAGAACCCGTAACACTAGGCGTTCTCATAAATGGAAAAGAAGAACGAATTACGGAAATTCACTTCAAGTCGTTCATAAAAGATTTTTCTGTATCTTATTATGATAAGAATAACTTAATTCAAGGGCTATATGCTCAGTGGAAATACATTGGAAGTGGCGATCTACATGTAGATATCATTTATACACCAACCCGAAATGTTATTAAGCAGTATGTGGTACAAGGTAATGACCATCTCATGGATCGCGATATTGAATTATATTACAGTGAACACGAAATTGAGATTTATCAGCTAAATGAGGATGATTTCTTTGGAGGAGATGCAGAAAGAAATATATTGGTTCATGAATCCTTCATCGTTGGCGATCCTGTTATTGTATGCACTAAGAATAAACTGCTCAAAGGAAGGCATTGTATCAGCGAGGACGATAAATACGAACTATCCAATTTTTATCTGAAAGATATTCGGTTTTCGAGAAAAAGAGGTTTGTATGAAGCTACCGGTATGTATTTCATACGAGATAAATATACAGGCAAAGAACGGGAATGGTATTTCACCAATCATAATCCATTCATCTTAAAGCCAATATATGTGGAGTCAGACAAACTGACATTTGAGATTCTTGATAAAGATGAAGATGGACTGATATACGATGTGAAAACCAAGTATGTCAATCCACGGGAAGAAGAACACAATGTGCAGCGCTATAAATTGATTGATACAGTAGAACTAGAAATTGTTAAGTGAGGTGGCGTGAAATGAGCTTGAATCCGCTGGTTGCATCGGAGAATATTATTGAGAAATATCTAAGGTACATTGAAACAACCTTCTATATTGATGACAAAGACTATATGAAGCAATTCATAAGCTGTTTGGAGAAAAAAGACTTTTTCGCAAAGGGTCCATACTTGGATTTCTCAGACTCATTTGAATTTGGTAAAAGTATTAATCAACTTATTGATGAAGATATACTAAGTAATGAATTCAAAGCACTTTACAGAGATAATCCAAATTTATTGACAAGGTCCTTATACAAACATCAGGAGTTGTCCATAAGAAAAATCCGGGAAGGAAGAAATCTTGTTGTTACAACTGGTACGGGTTCTGGTAAGACTGAATCCTTTCTATTGCCTATCATCAACTATCTAATGGAGCAAAAGGTAGAAGGTTCTTTAAACGATGGTGTAAGGGCGCTGATAATTTATCCCATGAATGCGCTTGCCAACGATCAGATGAAAAGAATGAGAGAACTGCTGGCGAATTATCCGGATATTACTTTTGGATCATATACTGGTGAAACAGAAAAGGAAGATAAAAATGCTCTATCAAAGTATATGTCTCTAAATAGTGGGCAAAAGCCGTTACTCAATGAACGAATCTCAAGAAACCAAATGAAGGAACGACCACCACATATTTTGATTACAAACTATGCTATGTTGGAGTATTTACTATTAAGGCCAGCAGACAATGTCTTCTTCCATGGAGATTACTCAAATGAGTGGAAATTCATAGTTCTGGATGAAGCTCATACTTATACCGGCGCAACAGGAATAGAAGTATCCATGCTACTTCGGAGACTCAAGAACACATTGGCAACTCGTGAAAGTATACGATTCATTTTAACAAGTGCGACTCTTGGGGATGAGAAAGATAATAAAGAAATCTGCGATTTTGCATCAAGGCTTTGTACCGGAGTTACATTTGATGAGAATAGCATTGTGCGTGCATTCAGATTTTCAAAATTCAATTCAAGTGAAGCTAAAGAATATAGAAGTGATATTTATATTTCAATCAATCAACTCATTGATAGAGGAGCATCTATCAATGAAATCCGAACACTTTTACAGACAATAGATAGTTCATTTGTAAGCGCTGCTGTAAGCGTTCAAGAGTTGTTATACGATTTTTTGATTCAAGATCGATTTTATTACAGAATGCGAGAGGTTTTAAGCAATGAGCCGGTTACTATAAAGAAAATATCTGAAGAGATGAAAGTCAACGAAATTGACGTCGTGGCTTTTGTTTCCATCGCCAGAAAAGCTGAAAAAAAGAATATTATGCTACTTGATGCCCGATATCATATGTTTATCAGGGCGCTAGAAGGGGCTTATGTTGTATTGGGCGCAAATAAAGAATTATCAATTACTCCGAGAGACAAAGCATATATTGGTGGAAAGGAGTTCAAGAGTTATAAAATCGCTGTATGTCAGTACTGTGGGCATGTTTATTTGGAAGCAAAAATTGAAGATTCCTATTTAGTTCAAAAAAAGGAATACGAAAATAAAGGAATTAATGACTTCTATATGTTGGTTGATCGTGTTGACAATCAAAACTTTATTGACGAAGACTCAATAGATGATGAGGACGAAGAAAACATTTTCAATCTTTGTGGAAGATGCGGAAAAATTGAAAAGTCAAATAGTGTTAATGGAAGCATGTGCGATTGTGGTCAAGAACATATTGTTAAGGTAGTTGAACTGGTGCCAAAAAATAAAGTACTTAACAAATGTGCAGCTTGTGGATTGATTAACACCCAAGGAACTGTCTTGAGAGGTTTCTATTTGGGTCAAGAAGCAGCTGCAAGTGTCATTGGTTCAAGCCTTTATGAGGAAATTCCAGCACAATCAGTTGAAGTATCAGAAGCTATTCATGAAATTGATGACGATTTTTTTGGAGAAAATAGAAGCCTCTCGGTTAAAGAAGTATTAACAAATCGTGTTGAAAAGCAATTATTGGTGTTCTCTGATAGTAGGCAAGAGGCAGCATACTTTGCTAGCTATTTTGATTTTACCTATAACAACATTCTTAGGCGAAGGTTGTTTATAGAGGCATTAAAAGAAATTGGAGAATATGCATCGCCCGATGGCATAGAGATTAATGCAGCAGCAAAGAAATTAGCAGGACTTTTTGAACGTCATCAGATTGTTGAAGCAGATGCTTCACTTAAGGAAGCTTGGAAGACAATACTTTATGAAATTTCAAGCAATGATAGGAATAGTTTGGAAAGCATTGGTCTGATTTTGTTTGATTATCAAGCAGAAACATTACCACAATTAGGTGCATACAAGGGGATTGATGCTATTACAATACAAAAAGTATTGGCAAATAGCTTCAAAAGAGATTGTATGTTTGATTTTCCACTGGCTAAAGACATGTTGAAGGCAGATAAAGAGTATTACATTTATAAAGGCATTGAATCCACCATGTCAAAGTTTTTAAGCAAGGAAGAGAAAAAGAAAAGCTACAGGAAATCATGGATTTCATCAAACAATGCGAACGTCAGATTCGACTATATAAAAAAGACCTTAAAAGAAGATGATAAGGATGAGGTGAACAAATATCTAGAGAAAATTTGGGACGGTGTTTTTATTCCGAGAGGCGGCCTAGTAGCAAAGGCACCGGATCAATATGTTATGGATATTTCAAGATTCAAAATCAAGACGTCATTCTCTGATGAGATAAGGTGGTATATTTGCAGCAAGTGTGGAAAGCTAACGACCAACAATATTGGTGATGCGTGCCCTGCTAATCGATGTGACGGTTTGCTTGTAGAATGCGATTTTGAAATAGACTTTGCGAACAACCATTACAGGAAACAGTATTTGGAACTTGATATTTTCCCTATGAAAGTAAAAGAACATACTGCTCAGTTAAGCCCTGATACTGCAAAAAGATATCAGGAAATGTTTGTAAAAAAGGATATTAATGTACTTAGTTGTTCTACGACGTTTGAGATGGGTGTCGATGTTGGGGAACTAGAAACGGTTTTTATGAAAAATATGCCACCAACGCCAGCAAATTATGCCCAGCGAGCGGGACGTGCGGGTCGTAGAAAAGACTCTGTTGCCTATTCTCTTACATTTTGCAGATTATCTTCACATGATCTTACTTATTTCAATGCACCAGTGAAAATGATCAAAGGGAAAATATATCCTCCCAAATTTAAAACAGAAAACGAAAAAATCGTTAAGCGCCATATGAATGCAGCTATCATTGCATCGTACTGGAGGGCTTATTCAGCTGCGTATAAAGATGTGGGCACATTCTTTGATGGTGGGAATTACGAATTCTTACTGAGGTATATCAAGGAATTACCGAAGACCGTTCAAGAATATATCTATGAGTTTGTGCCTGTTGAGCTTAAAGGTAAAGTCTCTAATTGGCTTGAAGAGCTGATATCGGAAGATGGTATTTTAGCAAAAGTGTACAGCCAATATACAGTTGAATTAGAAGAACTCTCTAAGCTTCGAAAGGAAGCCCTTGAGAAAGCTGCACAAGGTGATTCTGTTGGCGACTATATTAAGAAGATAGATGACTATACAGAAAAAATAAAAAATGAGAACATACTGGCCTTCTTGTCTAAGAAAAACATAATTCCTAAATACGGATTCCCAGTTGATACCGTTGAGTTGGTAACATCTTTTGATAAAAATGCAATCAGTAATAGCTTCGGAAAATCATCAAAATTGAGATTGCAGAGAGATCTGATGATTGCCATTTCTGAGTATGCACCGGGATCTGAAGTTATAGCTGATGGTGATATCTATAAGAGCCAGTTTGTTAAGAGACCTTCAGGACAAAACAAGGTTTGGGATTTATATGATTTTGGAGTTTGTCCGAATAAACAATGTGGCCACTTGAATATCAAACGTCATATTTCGGAAGATGAAAACGGATTCATTGGTAAATGCGAGATTTGTGGTGAAGTAGTCTACAAGAATAATACTTTTATTATTCCTGAGTACGGATTTATCATTAGTTCGCAGATCAATAAATCAACTACAAAGAAGCCAGAGCGTACTTATAGAGGAGAAATATACTACGTTGGTGATAAAAAAGAAACTGTTGAGAATGAGAACAAGGAACTAAAGGTTAATAATCACATCATTAAAATTAAGTCCACATCTAATGATGAGTTGGTTGTTATCAATACATCGAATTTCTTTGTATGTGATACCTGTGGGTACGCTAAGGTTGATGAAAAGCATAAAGAAGAGAATTTTATTATTGATAAGGAATATCATAACAACCCTTATGGTAAGTCATGTATAAATAAAAAACTTTACAGACGAACACTGGGACATAAATTCAAGACGGATGTAGCCTATTTGTCTCTAAGCTGCTACTTAGAAAAGGAAAAGGCATTATCAATTGTATATGCATTGCTTGAGGGAGTTAGCCAATACTTGGGCATTGAGCGTAATGATATATCTGGAACACTTCACTATAATAAGCTCGATAATGGTGTTTGGGAGACAAATTTCATCTTGTTTGATACAGTACCTGGAGGTGCTGGCCATGTCAGAAGAATTGGCGAGGCGGATGAGATTCAATTGAAAAACATGTTAAACAAATCTCTTGATATCGTTAAACAGTGTCATTGTGGTGAGGATAGTAATGGTGATTCAGCATGTTATAGCTGCTTATGTAATTACTATAACCAAAAGCACCATGACATTATAAAGAGGAGATACGCAGTCGAGTTCTTTGAAGATATCTTAAGATAATAAACGATTGAGGTGAATTTGAAATGCAAAATTTATTCATAGGAAAATTTACAAAAAAGGATCAATATGAAGGCAATTTCTATCAGGTTAGCAATGAAAGAGAAATTTCATGGTTTAATGGCCTCAGTGAAGGCGACTTCGTTTTGCCAAGCCACGGAGGTTATTTTGGAAAGCTTTTAAAGTGCAAGGCTTTTGAGAAACAGGATGGAGCAATCAAGGCTGTTTTTGATGTTGTAAAGACCTTTTCACCAGAGCTCACGCTTACTGGAAATATCGTGTGCTGCAAGCACTTTTCGCCGGATATGAATCTGTTGAACAAGGTCATCAAGTCCACAAAAGGCTACGGATTTCACAAAATTGAATTAGAGGAAAGTTGTCCAAGCATCGACACCATAGATTTTGAGAAGTCTCAGAGACGGTTTCTTGTAGTCTTGAATGAAATGATGAGCAATACTAATTTCTTCAAACCATCAGATGTTTGCGTTGTAATCAATAATCTTAATGCTGCAGAAATTGAAGATATCCTTGAATACAATGGCCAAAAATTTCAGAGACATGATGTACTATGGGATTTGTATCAGGAGAAAGTTGATGGTGGGGCAAAGAAATATTCACTTCATCAACTGCTCGACTTTGCAGATGCTAAAAAAGATGCTGCTCCTAAGAAGGAAAAGTACTTAAATGCTGTATTAGCAGCACTTGAGGCAGACAAGTATTTTGTTGCAGATAATGGAGTTGCATTATATGACAACATCTTAGTCGGTAGAAAGCAATATACAACCAAGAGTTCAAACGCTGCTGACGGAGAAACGAGCGACAGTGATAGTGGAGATGAAGAGGATTTTGATGAAAGCCTGACCGCTTATGGCCAGTACGCAAGACTTATGGAGTTTAACCCTAACATCATACTTTATGGACCTCCCGGAACTGGGAAAACATATGGGGCGATGCGTATCATAGAAGCCTTTGAATCATTAAAAGGGAATCCTGCGTCATTTAAAGCGGTAAAAGAGGAAGGCAGAGCACGATTCATAACCTTTCATCAGGCATTTTCATACGAAGAGTTTGTTGAAGGGCTCAGACCTGAAACAGATGAAAAAGGAAATATCAGATATGATATCAAACCTGGCGTACTAAGAAGAATAGCAGAAGAATGCAAAATTCAGGAACGCAAAAAAGATATTAAGGACAATGTATTAGCGGATACAACCGGTGAGAGCAAGGTCTGGAAGGTTTCACTCGGAAGACGAAACACAGACGACCATATTTATAAGGCATTAAAGGCAAATGAGGAAATTGCCATAGGGTATGGTCCAGAGGAAAGTGTTGTAGATTGGACGGACGAACAAATTGATGAGGCTGATAAAACGGGAATGCTGAAGGTTCTCCGAAGCAAAGTACAAATTGGGGATATTGTCTTCATATTTAACAGCATCAAAACCATACGACTCATTGGCGTTATTGTATCTGACTATTATTATTCGGATGAAGATACGTTTGGATATGGGCATAGGCGTAAGGTAAAGTGGATCAAAGATTGCGAAAAGGATCCTGTAGATATCTTTAAGCTAAATCAAGAAAAGCAGCTAACTTTGTCCTCGTTGTATGAGCTGAAAATCAACTCGGCTGATGCACTAAAGCTCGTAGATGTGAAAGAAGATAAGACGGTTCAATCGAAACCATACTATTTGATTATTGATGAGATTAACCGTGGCAATATCGCTAAAATATTCGGAGAGCTTATTACCCTTATCGAAAAGGACAAGAGAGATACATTATCTTGTCTATTGCCTTACTCAGGACAAGAGTTTACGCTGCCTAAGAATCTGTACATCATCGGGACAATGA
>LSQX01088239.1_pt2 | contig 16362 bp, 12 predicted proteins | sample 654561 | NCBI WGS metagenome assembly LSQX01 (sample SAMN04489861, study PRJNA283612) | anaerobic digester metagenome | isolation source: 4 biogas reactors fed with cattle manure at either 37C or 55C with and... | place: Denmark: Kongens Lyngby | collected 2014 | reverse complement strand
GGGGCAGAAGGACTGAAAAATGGGAAAAATGGGGAGGTTGGGGAAAGGGGCAGTATTACGATGGTGCACATTCGTAATACTGGGTGGGGAGTCCGAGGTCAGCGACCTCGGCCACAGGGAGGGGGCGAGGTCCTTTTTTGAGCAAAATTGGGCGGGTTTTGCGATTTTCGACGTGTTTTTTGGGTGTTTTTGGCGTTTTTGGGGGCTTTTCGGGGTATTTTTTGGTGGTTGGGGCTAAAACGTTTTAATTTTTGGGGAAAAGGTGTGGTTTGGGGTTGCTTTTTGGGGTGTTTGTTTGGTAGCTTCTATATTTGTTAGATAGAGAGATAGAGAGCTATGACAGACGAAAATAAAAATGAGTTGGAGACGGCCGGCGACGAGGTATGGGTCGAGGCCTATGACGGGTCGAAAATCCAGGTTTTGGAGGGTCTGGAGGCGGTGCGCAAGCGTCCGGCGATGTATATCGGGGATACGTTTCAACGCGGGCTGCACCACTGCGTGTATGAGGTGGTGGACAACTCGATTGACGAGGCGCTGGCGGGGTATTGCACGCGGATCGAGGTGAAGCTGGAGGCGGATGGTTCGATTTCGGTGTCGGACAACGGGCGGGGGATTCCGGTGGATATGCACCCGACGCTGAAGAAGCCGGCGGTGGAGGTGGCGCTGACGATGCTGCACGCGGGGGGGAAGTTTGACCACGGCACGTACAAGGTGTCGGGCGGTTTGCACGGGGTGGGGGTGGCGTGCGTGAACGCGCTGAGCGAATGGATGGAGGTGGAGGTGCGGCGGGAGGGGAAGATCCACCGGATGCGTTTCGCGCGCGGGGAGACGACGTGGCCGCTGGAGGTGATTGGTTCGTGCACGGACCAGGGCACGAAGGTGACGTGGTATCCGGACGCGGAGATTTTCAGCACGACCGAGTATTCGTGGGATATTCTGGCGGCGCGGCTGCGCGAGCTGGCGTTTTTGAACAAGGGGGTGGAGATTTTGTTCCGGCAGGAGCATGCGGACGGGAACACGCGCGAGGAGCTGTTCCGCTATGACGGGGGAATCAAGGAGTTTGTGGAGCACTTGAACCGCAACAAGCAGGTGCTGCATCCGGAGGTGATCGGCTTCGAGAAGGAGCAGGGGGGGGTGACGGTGGAAGTGGCGATGCAGTATAACGACAGTTATACGGAGTCGGTGCTGACGTACGCGAACAACATCAACACACTGGAGGGGGGGACGCACCTGAGCGGGTTCCGCAGCGCGCTGACGCGGGTGGTGAACGCATACGGGCGGGCGAACAAGATCTTGAAGGACGAGGACTCGATGTCGGGGGATGACATTCGCGAGGGGCTGGCGGCGGTGGTGAGCGTGAAGGTGCCGGAGCCGCAGTTTGACGGGCAGACCAAGACCAAGCTGGGGAACAGTGAGGTCGAGGGGATTGTGTCGTCCATTGTGAACGATTTGCTGGCGACGTTTTTCGAGGAGAATCCGTCGGTGGCGCGCAAGGTGGTGGAGAAGGGGGTGTTGGCGGCGCGGGCGCGGGAGGCGGCGCGCAAGGCGCGGGATTTGACGCGCCGGAAGGGGGCGCTGGATTCGGGGTCGCTGCCGGGCAAGCTGGCGGACTGCTCGGAGCGGGACGCGTCGCTGTGCGAGCTGTTCCTGGTGGAGGGGGACTCGGCGGGCGGGTCGGCGAAGCAGGGGCGGGACCGCCGGTTCCAAGCGATTCTGCCGCTGCGGGGCAAGATTCTCAATGTGGAGAAGGCGCGCCTGGACCGGATGCTGAGCAATCAGGAGATCCGTACGATTATTACGGCGATTGGCGCGGGGATTGGCGCGGATGACTTCGACGTGGAGAAGGCGCGCTATCACAAGATCATCATTATGACGGACGCGGACGTGGACGGCTCGCACATCCGCACGCTGCTGCTGACCTTTTTCTACCGTCAGATGCCGCAGTTGATCGAGCAGGGATTTGTGTACATCGCGCAGCCGCCGCTGTACAAGATCCGGCGCAAGCGCCAGGAGCGGTACATTGACAACGACCGGCACCTGACGCAGGTGCTGATCGAGATGGGGGGCGAGGACGTGCGCCTGCTCGAGCTGAATGGCACGCCGATTCTCGAGAACAGCGAGATGACGGCGGTGCTGAAGATTCTCGAGGAGATCGAGTATGTGGCGGAGATGATGGCGCGCAAGCAGATTGATTTCGAGACGTACATCCGGCGGTATGACGCGGAGAACAAGCGGCTGCCGCTGTATCGGGTGCGGGTGGCGCCGCCGGACGCGAAGGCGGGGGAGGCGGAGGTGCATCTGGCCTTTACGGATGAGGAGATGCGGCGGATCCGCGAGGAGGCGGAGTCGCGCATGGGCGAGCTTGAGCCGGAGCAGTTCACGTGGGAGGAGCTGCGGCTGGCGCCGGGGCTGGTGAAGCAGCTGGCCCAGCTCGAGAAGCACGGCCTGAGCCTCGACACGCTGTTGCGCAGCGTGAAGCCCCGCTTTGACGTGGAGGTGGACGGCCGGAGCATTCCGCTGCACGCGCTGGGCGATTTGCTGGGGCTGGTGCGCGAGACGGGGCGGCGCGGGCTGACGATTCAGCGCTACAAGGGGCTGGGCGAGATGAACCCGGAGCAGCTCTGGGAGACCACGCTGGACCCGGATCAGCGCCGCCTGCTGCAGGTGAACCTGGAGGACGCGGTGCGGGCGGATCAGATTTTCACGATTCTGATGGGCGAGAAGGTCGAGCCGCGCCGGGCGTTCATTGAGGAGAACGCGCTGAACGTGCGCAACCTGGACGTGTGAGGCCGGGGACGCCGCCGATGCGGATGTTCGTGAGAGACGGAAAGGATGCCCCGCGGGGCAGGAAAGCAGCAGTAGAGAGCCATGAGTGACGAAGTGAACAACGAGGCCGGCCGGGATTCCGGCGGCGAGAACATCGAGGACGCGGCCGCGGAGCGTATTGCGCCGCAGAATCGCCGGGAGCGCGTCGAGACGATCAACATCGAAGAGGAGATGACGCGCGCGTACATTGATTATTCGATGTCGGTGATCGTGGGGCGGGCGTTGCCGGATGTGCGCGACGGGCTGAAGCCGGGGAACCGGCGGATTCTGTTCGCGATGCGCGAGGGGGGGTACACGCACAACCGTTCGTTTGTGAAGTGCGCGCGCGTGGTGGGCGACGTGATCGGGAAATATCACCCGCACGGCGACGCGGCGGTCTATGACACGCTGGTGCGCATGGCGCAGGATTTTTCGACGCGCTGCCTGCTGGTGGACGGGCAGGGCAACTTCGGGAGCATTGATGGCGACCCGGCGGCGGCCTACCGCTATACGGAGTGCCGCCTGAAGCGGGCCGCGGAGGATTTGCTGGCGGACATTGACAAGGACACCGTGGAGATGCAGCCGAACTATGACGAGAAGCTGCTGGAACCCAAGGTGCTGCCGGCGCGGCTGCCCAATCTGCTGATCAACGGCTCGACGGGCATCGCGGTGGGGATGGCCACGAATATTCCGCCGCACAACGCGGGCGAGGTGATTGACGGGATTATCCATCTGATTGACCACCCGGAGGCCACGGTGGCGGACCTGATGCAGTTTGTGAAGGGGCCGGACTTCCCGACGGGGGGCACGCTGCGGGGCTACACGCCGATCCGCGAGATGTATGAGACGGGGCGGGGGCTGCTGCGGCTGTGGGGCAAGGCGGAGGTCGAGGAGTGGAAGGCCGACCGCGAGCGGATCATCATTACGGAGATCCCCTACGCGCTGAACAAGACATCGTTGATCGAGAAGATCGCGGATCTGGTGCACCAGAAGGAGATCGAGGGCATCAGCGACCTGCGCGACGAGTCGGACAAGACGGGGATTCGCGTGGTGGTGGAGCTGAAGCGGGGGGCGATCGGCCAGGTGGTGCTCAACAACCTGTACAAGCAGACGCAACTGGCCTCGACGTTCGGCGCGATTTTGCTGGCGATTGACCAGGGACGCCCGCGGGTGATGAACCTGAAGGAGCTGATGGAGCGGTTTGTGGCGCACCGCTTTGACGTGCTGACGCGGCGGACGAAGTTCGAGCTGCGCGAGGCCGAGGCGCGCGCGCACATTCTCGAGGGGCTGCTGGTGGCGCTGGACAACCTGGACGAGGTGGTGCGCATCATCCGGGCGTCGCAGAGCCGCGACGAGGCGCGGGTCCAGTTGATCGCGCGGTTTTCGTTGAGCGAGCTGCAGGCCAACGCCATTCTGGATATGCGGCTGTATCAGTTGACCGGGCTGGAGCGCGACAAGCTGGAGAACGAATACAAGGCGCTGCAGGAGCGGATCGCCTATTTGAAGTCGCTGCTGGCGGACGACGCGAAGCTCTACGCGGTGATGAAGGCGGATCTGCTCGAGGTGCGCGCGGCCTATGCCGATGAGCGGCGCACGGATATCGCGCCCGCGGCGGGCGACATCAATATGGAGGACCTGGTGGCGGACGAGGACTGCGTGATTACGCTGTCGCACGGCGGCTACATCAAGCGCACGCTGACCAGCGTCTATCGCGAGCAGCGTCGCGGCGGCAAGGGGGTGGCGGGCATGGACACCAAGGACGACGACTATGTCGAGCACGTGTTCAATTGTTCGGCGCACGACTGGATGCTGTTCTTTACCGAGCAGGGCCGGATGTATTTCAAGAAGGCCTATGAGATTCCGGAGGGGGCGCGGACTTCGCGCGGCAAGGCGCTGGTGAACGTGCTGCAGGTGAGCGGCGGCGAGAAAGTGGCGGCCATCATTCCGGTGCGCGGGTTTGACACGGACCAGCACCTGTTCTTTGCCACGCAGCGCGGCACGGTCAAGAAGACCGACCTGTCGGCCTATCGCAACGTGCGCGCGGCGGGGATTATCGCGATCAACATCGAAGAGGGCGACAAGCTGATCGGCGTGGAGCTGACCACCGGCGAGGACGACATCCTGCTGGTGACGCGCCTCGGGATGGGCATCCGTTTTCATGAGGCGGACGTGCGCGCGATGGGGCGGGCGACCGGCGGCGTGCGCGGGATCACCCTGGGCGAGGGCGACGAGGTCGAGGGGGTCGAGGTGATCAAGCCCGACGCCATGCTGCTGACCGTGACGGAGAACGGTTTCGGCAAGCGGACCTCGTTTGACGAGTACCGCGCGCAGCGGCGCGGCGGACGCGGCCTGATCGCGAACCAGTTGACGGCCAAAACCGGCAACCTGGTGACTGCTTTTGGTGTGCGCGAGGAGGACGCGATGATGATTGTGACCCGCAACGGCACGATGATCCGCGTGCCGGTGGACGGTGTGCGCATGACGGGACGCGCGGCCCAGGGCGTCAAGCTGATGGACCTGGCTGAAGGCGATGTGGTGATGAGCGCCACGCCGGTCGAGCCCGAGGATGAGAACGGCAACGGCAATGGCGACGGCAAGGAGAACGGCAACAGCGACGACGAAGCCGATGCCGGGGCGGGGGGGGAGGAGGCTCCGGCGGAGGAAGGCATTGCCGCGGCGGAAGAAAGCGGTACTATGGATGAAGCCGCGGAGACCGGACCGGACTCGTCTGATGCGGGCGACGACACGGTGTGAGCCGAAGGAGCCAAACCATGAAGAAACTATGGATCGGTGGAGTGATGCTGGCGGCGCTGCTCGCGCCGGCTTGGGGCCAGCCCGTTCGTCAGGCGGACAAGACCGCGCCCGGGGCGCTGCTGCAGATGACGGATGCCCCTCGCTGGCAGGTGGGGCTGGCCTACGCGAACCTGTCGCGCAGCGTGGACGTGGAAGGCTTCGAGGTGAAGCTGAAGGGGGACGTGGCCGATGTGTATCTGGCGGTGCAGCCGACGGACTGGCTGCGGCTGTACGGGCAGGCGGGGGCCTCGCGCGCGCGACTGGATTCGCTGGCGGAGCCGCGGCCCGGCGCCGGCGCTGGGGGGCTGCTGGGCGCGGGGGTGAACGTGTGGCAGTTTCATCCCCGGTTGCCGGACGCCGCCTGGCGCTTTACGGTGGGGTTGCTGGGGCAGGTTGGATACCGCACCACCGACGACAAGGGCGGGGGGGAGATCCGCTGGCTGGAGACGCTGGTGGCGCTGCCGGTGGACTATCATCTGACCTTCGCGCGCAACACGCGCAACCGGGACGCGGGCGATTTCCACAGCGTCCGGGTGTATGGCGGGCCGGCGCTGTCCACGCTGGACGGCACCTGGAAGCGCGGCGGGACCAAGCGGGACATCAAGCAGGCCGAAAAATGGGGCGCGGTGGGGGGGGCGGAGCTGTGGCTGCTCGATAATCTGGCGTTTGGCGCTCGCGCGGACTGGTTCGACCACACTACGCTGCAGTTGACCGTGCGTTATTGTTTTTGAGCCGGAGGGCATGATGACCGCTCGCGTTCTGGATGGGAAAGCCTTGGCCGCCGAATTGCGCGCGGAGATTGCCGCCGAGGTGGCGCAGCTGCAGGCGGCCACGGGCCGCGCGCCGGGGCTGGGGGTGGTGCTGGTGGGGGATGACGCGGCATCGCGTTCCTATGTGACGGCCAAGGAGAAGGCCTGCGCGGCGGCGGGCATCCGCTCTCGTGAGATTCTGCTGCCGGCGTCGGCGTCGCGCGAGGCCGTTCTGGAGGCCGTGCGCGAGCTGAACGCCGATGACGACACCGACGGCATTCTGGTGCAGCTGCCGCTGCCGGACGCGGCGATCGAGCGCGAGGTGATCGAAGCGGTGGATCCGGCGAAGGATGTGGACGGGTTTCATCCGGTGAACGTGGGCCGAATGGTGCTGGGGCTGCCGGCGTTTGTGCCCTGCACGCCGGCGGGCATTCTGGAGATGCTGCGGCGGGCGGAGGTTCCGCTGGCGGGCGCGCTGGTGGTGGTGGTGGGGCGCAGCGCGATTGTCGGGCGGCCGCTTTCGATTCTGCTGTCGCAGAAGGGGGTGGATGCCACGGTGACGGTGTGCCATTCGCGCACGCCGGTGCTGGCGCGCTACACGCTGCAGGCCGATGTGATCGTGGCGGCGGCGGGCAGCCCCAACATGATTACGGCGGACATGGTGAAGCCGGGGGTGGTGGTGGTGGATGTGGGGGTGAACCGGGTACCCGACGAGACGAGCGCCCGGGGCTACCGGCTGGCGGGCGATGTGGATTACGAGCCGGTGGCGCGGAAGGCGGCGGCGATTACGCCCGTGCCGGGCGGCGTGGGCCCGATGACCATCACCATGCTGCTGCGCAACACGCTGATTGCCGCGCGGCAGCGCCGGGCGCCACAAGCATGATCCGGGTGATCAATCGCTATCTGCTGGGGGACTTTGCCAAGAGTTTCCTGATCGCGCTGGTTCTGCTGACGTTCGTCATGTATGTGGGCGCGGTGGTCAAGGCAATTGACTATGTGGCCAAGGGGATTCCCGGGCTGGTGGTGCTAAAAATCTTTTCGCTGAACATTCCGTTCACGCTTTCGTTCGTGATCCCGATGAGCCTGCTGGTGACGGTGCTGCTGCACTTCGGGCGGTTGTCGTCGGACGGCGAGATTACGGCGATGAAGTCCTGCGGGGTGAGCCTGTGGCAGGTGGCGGCGCCCATTCTGCTGTGCGCGATCGTGCTGTCGGGCATCTGTTTTTACATCAACGCGAATCTCTCGCCGCGCAGCCACTTCATGCGGCGGCAGATGCTGCGGGATCTGGGCGTGGACGACCCGCTGGCGCTGCTGGACGAGGGGCGGTTTGTCAGCGATTTTCCCGGGGTGAGCGTGTACATCGGCAAGCGGTCGGGGCCGCGGATCGAGGATGTGATTCTGCTGCAACTGGACAAGGGCGGGGTGGACATCGAGTGGCAGGCGCCGTCGGGGCAGGTGACGTTCGACCCGGAAACCAAGACGCTGAACATTGAACTGGAGAAGCCACGGCGCAACGAATACGAGCGGGACGCCACCGGGGCGCGCGGCAAGCCGCGCTCGCAGACCATGCCCACGGCGGAGCGCACCCAGATGATCCTGGATTTGAGCGAGATGATGAACAAGTCGGAGATCCGCAAGAAGGATTCCGACATGATTTTGAGCGAGCTGGTGAATTCGTTGCAGAACATCCGCCAGGTGTTCCCGGACATTCAGGAGCAGAACGTGCCGCGGTTGCGCTCGAAGATGGCGGTGGAGGCCAGCCAGCGCATGGCGCTGGCGATGTCGTGTTTCGCGTTCGCGCTGGTGGGGATTCCGCTGGGCATCCGGGCACACCGCAAGGAGTCGAGCATCGGGATCGGCATGGCGCTGGTGGTTTTCTGCCTGTTTTACATGTTTATTATTTTGTCGGACGCGATGGTGGACTATCCGCAGCGCCGGCCCGAGCTGATTCCCTGGATTCCCGTGCTGGGCTGCCAGGTGATCGGGTTTTTCCTGCTGCACAAGAACCGGTGAGCGGCCGGCGGCGCGGGGGCGGGGCCACTTTGCAGGGTCACTTTGCGCTTGCGGCGGGGGCGGGGCCGCCGTAGTGTTCGATGCGTTCCAACGGGGTGCCTGTAGCTCAATTGGATAGAGCGTTAGCCTCCGGAGCTAAAGGTTGTGGGTTCGACCCCCGCCAGGCACACCATGATAGCGCGCACACCACGAGGTTGCCATGACAACACGCAAGAAGACATCGTTGCATCGGGAATGGTCGCGGGCGGTCACGGATGGGGTGGAGCGGGCGGCCAGCCGGGCCATGCTGCACGCGGTGGGGTTTACGGCGGCGGATTTTCAGAAATCGCAGGTGGGGATTGCTTCGACCTGGAGCCAGGTGACGCCCTGCAATATGCACATTGATCGCTTGGCGCGGCGCGCGGCGGAAGGAGTGGCGGCGGCGGGGGGCAAGCCGGTGATTTTCAACACGATCACGATTTCGGACGGCATTTCGATGGGCACGCTGGGGATGCGCTATTCGCTGGTGTCGCGCGAGATCATCGCGGATTCGATCGAGGCGGTGGCGGGGTGCGAGGCGTTTGACGGACTGGTGGCCATTGGCGGCTGCGACAAGAACATGCCGGGCTGCCTGATCGCCATGGCGCGGCTGAACCGGCCGGCGGTGTTCGTGTATGGCGGCACCATCAAACCGGGCTGCCATCACGGCCGGGCGGTGGACATCGTGAGCGTGTTCGAGGCGGTGGGGCAGAAGGCGCGGGGGGAAATTTCGGGCAGGGAGCTGACCGAGATCGAGCACAAGGCCATTCCCGGGGCGGGGTCGTGCGGGGGGATGTACACGGCCAACACGATGGCGTCGGCCATCGAGGCGCTCGGGATGAGCCTGCCCAACAGCGGCGCGCAGAACGCGGTGTCGGCCGCCAAGACGCGCGACTGCCGCGAAGCGGGCCGGGCGGTGATGGAGCTGATCCGGCGGGGCATCCGGCCGAGCGACATCCTGTCGCGCGAGGCGTTTTTGAATGCCATCGCGCTGGTGATGGCGATGGGCGGCTCGACCAACGCCGTGCTGCACTTGCTGGCGATGGCGCACGCGGCGAACGTGAAGCTCGAGCTGGACGATTTTACGCGGGTGGCGGAGCGCACGCCGGTGCTGGCGGACCTGAAGCCGAGCGGACAGCATGTCGTGTCGGCGCTGGTGCGCATTGGCGGCACGGCGCCGCTGATGAAGATGCTGATCGAGGAAGGCCTGATGAACGGCGATCTGCTGACGGTGACCGGGAAGACGCTGCGGCAGAACCTGGAGAAGGTGCGGGCCTATCCGCGCAACCAGCGGATCATTCGTCCGCTGGGCGATCCGATCAAGCCGACGGGGCATCTGGTGATCATGCGGGGGAATCTGGCGCCGGAGGGGGCGGTGGCCAAAATCAGCGGGCACGAGGGGCTGCAGTTCCGTGGCCGGGCCAAGGTCTATGAGTCGGAGGAGGCCGCGCTGGATGCCATCCTGAAGGGGCGGGTCAAGAAGGGGCACGTGGTGGTGATCCGCAACGAGGGGCCGCGCGGCGCGCCGGGAATGCGCGAGATGCTCTCGCCCACCTCGGCCATCATGGGGCGGGGGCTCGGGAAGGATGTGGCGTTGATCACCGACGGCCGGTTCTCCGGCGGCAGCCACGGTTTCGTGGTGGGGCACATATCGCCGGAGGCGGCGGTGGGCGGGCCGATCGCGCTGGTGCGCGACGGCGACGCGATTGTGATTGATGCGGTCAAGCGGCGGATGGATGTCGAGCTGCCGGCGGCGGAGCTGAAGAAGCGGCGCGCGGCTTGGAAGCAACCGCCTCCGCGGGAGACCCGCGGGGTGCTCGCGAAGTATGCGCGGCAGGTCGGCAGCGCCTCCTACGGCGCGATTACCGACGGTTGATTTGCCTGTCCGACGCGCGGCGCGCGGGGGGGGGCGGGGGGACTACTTCACTTTGTGCTCGAACTTGTCCTTGACGTTTTCGACAAAGAAGCCGCCTTTGGATCCGGCCTTCAGGAACTCATCGAACACGTTCTCGGGCACGTTGAGATAGTGATAAACATCCAGGCAGTTGCGCATTTGAAGAGCGAGCGTTTGCGTGGCTTCGTCGTAGCCGATGCACTCGATGAAAGTGGATTCGACGGGCTGCATGGGGATGTCGATCGCGAACCCGAGGCTGGTTCCCAGCACCAGAATGGCAAGCGCGATACTGATTCTCTTCATAGCGATGTCCTCCTATCAAGACAACATACCATGGGGGGGGCCGGGCCTCAAGAAAAACTGAAATTTTCCTTGGAAAGCGCGGGAAAGCCGCGGGTTCCGCGCGGTTGGCAGAGGGGATAACAGCTAGCTGTCTGTTTGCGCGGCCGGGAGCCGGAGCGGCGTGGCGCGGGAGAGGGAGGAGTCGGCGAGGGGGGTAATGGCGGCCAGCTCGAGCATGTCGCCGCGTTCGAGGCGGCGCAAACGTTTGCGGCCGTCCTTGTCGGCATCGCGGTGAAGGAGCTGGAGGTGGTGGATGTGTCCATCGGAGCAGCAGGCGCGGCAGATGGTCTGGCCCTTGGCGAGGGCGGGCGAGGAGACGACGCGGGCGCGGAAGTTTTCCGGGCGCGGCGGGGGGGCGGGGGTCAGGACGAGGCTGGCAAAGTCCAGATGATGGACATTGCGGCGCAGGTGGGTGTTCAGGATTTGCAGCGCGCGAGAAATTTGCCATGAACGGACATCGTGGCAGGGTTCGGGGAGGGGGCAGGCATGCTCGTGGGGGCAGGGGGCCAGCAGGTGGAGTCCGAGGTCGCCCAGGGCTTGGGCGCGCAGCTCGCGGAGGTAGTCGCCGGCGTCGTGGACGAGCGGCTCGCAGATGATGAGGCGGCCCCCGGGGGTCAGGGCTTTGGCGGCCAGGGCGAGCAGGGTTTGGCGGGCGGGGGGCGTCAGCTCGTTGAGCACATAGTGGAGCAGGATGACATCATAGGTGTCGCGGTGGTTGACGAGGTCGGCCAGGGGCGCGATGTGGGTGCGCAGTTTGACTTGGGGCCAGCGTTCGGCGTGGAGCCGGTCGAACAGCTCGTGCAGGCAGCGCAGGGCGGTGCGCGAGTGATCCCACGCGGTCAGGCGCACGGGTTGGGCGTTCAGGTGGTCGAGGAGCGCCCAGCCGGCCGCGCCGGTGCCCGCGCCCAGATCGAGAACGCGCAGGGGGCGATCGGTCGGGAGAGGGGGCAGCTCGTCGAGCAGGAGAGTTTGGCGGGCGTGGGTTTGGGGGCCAAAGTAGAGCGAGTAGGCGATGCAGGCGCGGAGGTCCTTGAGATAGGGGGGGGCAGACGTCTCGGGGCGCCCGGTGGTGAAGCGGTCGGTCAGGCGGCGCACAATGGGCAGGAGGCGGCGCAAGGCGTCGCGGTCGGAGACGGTATGGGTGGCCTCGCGGGCCAGGCCGAGCCAGTGGGACTCGAGCACGGGGGGGTAGGTGATGGCGGGCATGGCGCGGCTATTCCTCTTCGGCTTCGACGGCGAGGGAGGGCAGGGGGAGGCCTTCGAGGGCGGCGGCGATGTCGTCGCGCAGCAGGGGCCAGGGCGGAAAACCATAATAGGCGCGGGTCAGAGCGCCGTCGCGGTCGAGAAGGAAGGAGGTTGGGATGGCGTGAATGGCGTCGGGATTGCCGAGCGCGGCGAGGGTGGTTTCATCGGCCAGGCCGATGGGAAAGCCGGCCTCGAGGCGCTGGGTCAGTTGCGCCAGTTGGGAGGCGGGGCGGGAGTCGGCCACGACGCCAACGATGGTGAAGCCCCGCGGGGCATAGTCTTGTTGCAATGAGTTCCAGTCGGCGATGGCGGCGCGGCAGGGGGTGTCGTCGGGCGAGAGAAACACCAGCAGTTGCACCCGGCCGGCGTAGGCGGCTGTCTGGATTTGGTCGGGGAATTCGTCGGCCAGATTTTTGAGGATCAGATTGCCCAGCCGGGGCGACGCGGGCGGGGGGGGCGGCTTGACGCGCTTGCACGCGGCGGGCATGAACGCGAGGGCGCCCAGCAGCAGACCCAGCATGAGGCGCGCCGGTTTCATGTTGCGGCATCCTCGTCGGGGTCGGGGAGGAAGGCGGGCGGGGGAGAGCGGCGGGGCTTGATGTATTTTTCTTCGACAAAGCGGTCCATTTGACGGATCAGATTGCCATCGCCGGTGGCGAGTTTTTTGTGGGCCTCGGCGTAGGCGTCGGCGGCCCTTTTGAGGGCGTCGTCAATGCGCTGCATGTCTTCGGCAAAGCCGACATATTTTTCGTAGATTTTGCGGACATCGTCGAAGATTTTATCAACGGCGCGGGTCTGGTTTTCCTGCCGCCAGATCATGGTGACGATGCGCAGGGCGGCCATGAGTCCGCTGGGGCCGGTGATGATGATGTTGGCGCGGACGGCCTCCTCGTAGAGGGTCGGCTTGGCGTTGAGGGCGACGGTGAGGGCGGGCTCGTTGGGGACAAACATGATGGTGAAGTCGGGCGCGGAGTCGCGGAATTTGGGCAGTTCGGGATAGGCGCGGTCGCGGAGGCCCTTGTAGTGGGTTTCGAGAGAGCCAATGTGCGCCTTGAGCGCGGTCTCGCGCTCGGCGGCGGCCGTGGCGTGGAAGTAGTCGGCGTAGTCTTTGAGCGAGGCCTTGGCGTCCACGATGATCCAGCGGTTGCCGGGCAGATAGACCACCGCGTCCGGCGCGCGGCGGCTGCCATCGGGGTCCTCGGCGCTGGGCTGCAGCTCATAGTTCTGCCCTTCGACATAGCCGTTGGCTTCGAGCAGGCGCTTGAGGATGTCCTCGCCCCAGTTGCCCAGGATTTTGACGTTGCCGCGCAGGGCTTCGGCCAGGGCGTCGGCTTTGTCGCCAACTTCCAGGCTGCGGCGGGTCAGCAGATCAACCTGTTCGCGCAGGGCGCTGCGCTGCTGGACATCGGTCGTGTGAACATCTTCGAGCCGCTTGTGGAAGTCGGCGATTTTCGTGCCGAGAGGTTGCAGGAGATTGGCGAGGGCTTCGCGGTTTTGGGCGGTAAACTTTTGGGACTGGGTGTCGAGGATTTGGTTGGCGAGGACTTGGAACTGGTTGGTTTGCTCCCGGCGGTTGGCCGCGAGAGCGTCGTGTTCGGCCTGCAGGCGGGCCAGTTCGGTCTCGATTCGCCGGCTGCGCCGGAAGCCGAGGAGGGAGGCCGCCAGGAAGCCCACAACAAGGCCTCCGACGGCGAAAATAGCGGTAAGAATCAGTGGAAAAGGCATGTTCAAAGTTAGGCGGGTTGCCCCGGGAAATGCAATCCAAAACGGGAGGGCAAAGAGTTATGGATTGCCTTTGAAGGGCTTGGGTTTGTTGAAGTCGGGGAGGAAGTCGCTATGGATGGAGATGGGCTGGATGAGGAGGTTTTGAAAGCCGAGGCGTTGGGCGTGGTCGAGGGTGGTTTGGTATTCGCCGGCGGTGAGGTGCCGGTGGAAGGGGGGGCGGTTGCGGGTGGCGGGAACCGGGCTGTATTGGCTCATGAGCGAGAGGGGGAGCCGGGCGCCGAACTCATCGCGCAGCAGGCTGAGGAGGTCGAGCGTGTTTTGAACGTGGCCGGGCAGAACGAGGTGACGCACCAGAACGCCCTGACGGGCGGGTTGTCGGCCAGTGGGGTCGAAGGGGTCGAGAAAACCTTTGGCCGCGACCATGAGGCGCAGCGATTCGAGGGCCAGCGCGGGGTAGCGTTCGTCACGGATGACATCTTTGGCCAGCGCGGGATCCGAGAATTTGAAGTCCGGCATGAAGATGTCCATGTGTTCGGCGTATTTCGGAATCATGGCGGGGAGATGGTAGCCGGACGAATTGAAAAGGAAGGGGATGGTGTGGTTTTCGGCGCGCAGACGGACGCAAAGCTCCCGGATGTGCGGCCAGAAGTGGTCGGGGGTGACAAAATTCAGATTGTGGACGCCGAGCCGGATGAGGCGGACGGCGATGCCATGAAAATCGTCGGCGGTGAGGGTGCGTCCGGGGCTGCCGATATTGGATATCTGCCAATTTTGGCAGAAGAAGCAGTGGGTGGAGCAACCGCAGAAAAAGATGGTGCCGGAGCCGCGGGTGCCGGTAAAGGGGGGCTCTTCGCCCATGTGCGGGCCGTGGGAGGCGATGCGCAACTGGGCGGTTTCGCCGCAGACGCCGGTTTTGCCGGCCAGCCGGTCTGCACCGCATTGGCGCGGACAAAGAAAACAGGGGGCATAGGCGGACAATGGCATGGCAGGATATGGCGCTATATAAAGGAAAAGGGGGGGGGAAGTCAATCAGGCGAGGGGGGAATTGTGTGATTGCAGGATTGCGGGAATGGGCGATTGGGGCGCTGACGCGCCATGGCGACGGCGGGGGGGGGGACAACCGGTAGCTGCCGATAAAGAACGGGGGGGAAACGGTCGAAAATGGCAAAAACAGACCCAAAACGGACAAAAACGGTCAAAAACAGGCTGGAAACGGTCAAAAACGGGGCGAAATTGGCGATAAATAGACCGAAATGGTCAAAAAGGAGGGGGGCGCGGGGTGTTGTGGGTGCGGGTGAGGCGTGGCAGTGGGGTGACCATGTTGACCTGATTGACCTTGTTGACTTGTGGAATTTGACCGAAGTGGGATCGGTGGGTTACTGCCGGCGTCAACCGGCAGTTGTTGATAAAGAGCGGTGGAAAAACGGTCGAAATTGGCAAAAACGGACCCAAAATGGGAAGAAAACGGTCAAAATCAGGCTGGAAACGGTCAAAAACGGGCTGAAAACGGTCAAAAACGGGTGGAAATTGGACGTTGACCAAGGGTGCGACGATTCCAGCCCATCAATTTGTTGTGCGGGGTCGCGAGCTGCCAAACCAGCTTCACCCCGCGCGTCGCGCATCTGAGGCAGACTTGTCGCGCGCATCATTCAGGTCAGGAAGGAATTGGGCTTCCGCGCTCTACCGGCGGTAGTAGCGGAATGTCGAACAGCCGAGCCGGATAAACTGTCGCTGGCATACCGCTTTGGCGTACCTTCATGCGCGTTGTTTCCCGACGGCGACAGGCAACCCTTGCGCCTGCCAGTCCGCAATGCCGTCTGCGAGGCGGACCGCGCGAAAGCCGCGCCGCCGCAGCCTTTCAACTGTGCGTAGCGCCAGAACGCAGTAGGGCCCCCGGCCATAAGTGATGATTTCGCGGTTGCGCGGCAAATCCTTCAGGTATGAATCGAGTTGGGCGAGGGGCACCGAGATTGCTTCGGGAATGTGGCCGGCGGCATATTCATCCGGCGGCCGCACATCCAGAACGCTCGCATTTCCCTGGCGTACTCGTCGTTTCAGGGTTTCGCGATCCACCGACTCCATTTCCCCACGCGCCTCCAGAAACTCCCGCGTCACCTTCCCAATTTCGGCCAGGCGGTGCTCAGCGAATGTTCGCAGCGAAAGCAAAAAGGAAGTGACCTCCCGGTCAGCCAATCGGTAGGTAACGAACAACCCGTGCTTTTCGGTATCCACCAGTCGCGCCGCATGCAGCAAACGCAGATGGCGCGAGGCGTTGGCTACGGTCATTGACGTCAGGTCCGCCAGCACCTCGACCGTTCGCGGACTCTGCGAGAGTACGTCGAGCAGCTCCAGCCGCCTCGGACTACCCAGCGCCTTCCCCACCCGCGCCAAGTTTTCGAAAATCGCGTTCTTAAATTGCCGATCCGTCATGGAGTTCATAACTATTCAATTGAATAGTAGATTAGAGAATGAAACTGGGTCAAGCCCGAATCTGGCGGATCAAGACACAAATTTTGGTGTTTTTGGGAGCGCCAAGGCCAACATCCACACGGACGAACACGGACGGACAGGGACGGGCATCCCGCGTGGGCGGGACAGGCGGACGGTGAGAATGCCGCTGTTGCCGCGAGAAAAATAGGCCAAAACGGACCCAAAATGGGTAAAAAACGGTCCCAAAAGGGCGAGGAATAGGAAAAATGGGCAAAAAAGGGCAGTTTTTGGAGGGGAACAGCCACGCGGACGGGCACGGACGGGCATCCCGCATGGGCGGGACAGGCG
>LSQX01156306.1_pt1 | contig 16363 bp, 16 predicted proteins | sample 654561 | NCBI WGS metagenome assembly LSQX01 (sample SAMN04489861, study PRJNA283612) | anaerobic digester metagenome | isolation source: 4 biogas reactors fed with cattle manure at either 37C or 55C with and... | place: Denmark: Kongens Lyngby | collected 2014 | reverse complement strand
AGTTTTAAGATATCATAAAGCGATTAAAAAGGGGTATCATTATATAAATGAGTACGATCTTATTAATATTCGTTTAATCAAAGAAGTTCATAATGAAATTGAAGAAAATGTTGGTTCAATTCGAAAAGTACCAGGTACTGTAATTAAGAATATGATTACTAACGAAATTGTTCATGTACCGCCACAATCAGAATTAGAGATACTAGAATATCTTTCAAATCTTGAACAATATATTAATCAAAATGATGATTATGACCCTCTAATAAACATGGGTATCATTCATTATCAGTTTGAATCAATCCATCCATTTCATGATGGCAATGGGAGAACCGGAAGGGTTATTAATGTTTTGTATTTAGTTTTAAAGAATAAAATTCCTTATCCAGTATTGTATTTAAGTCGATATATTAATAAGAATAAGAGTTTGTATTATGAATTGTTTAAGTTAGTGGGCGAAGAAGAAAACAACATAAGAAATTTTGTCCGATATTTATTAGAAGGAATAAAGGAAACGGCGATATTCACCATTGATTTCATTAATGATATCGTGAGAAGTATGGAAGATTCTAAGAAACTAATGAAAGAGAAACTGCCCAAAAGAGATGCCAACGAATTGGTCGATTATTTATACAGTCATTTTTATACCAAGATAGACTTTTTTAAAGACGAGTTTAGTATTACCAGGCAGACAGCAAGTACACGTCTCAAAGAGTTACAGCAACACGGATTTTTAACTATGGAAAAGGTTGGAAAAGAAATGATTTATCAAAATGTTGCTTTAATGGATCTCGTAAAGAAATGGTACAGCTAGTATTATTTTATAAGGCAGCATTAAGTATCAAAACTTTCTCAAAAGCCTCTATTTACCACGGTTATGAATTAACGAACGTTAATATATTCGATTATCAATCAAACGAAAAACTCTCTGATATTCTGGGAGTTTTTTGTATCAGTTTTTCTTCAAATGCAGAGACAGTATCAAAAAAATAACCAAACGAATGGTCTTCAAACAACCAAACAAACAATCTATAAATAACCGAACGATTTGTCTTTGAATGACCGAGCAAATAATCTCTAAATAACCGAAAATACAAGAGTTATTCAATTGAAAATTTTATTATATGGCAACTTTATTTGAAACAACATCAGACAATTTGGATTGCACATCAAGAATATAATCGGTGAAGAGGAACTAGATGGAATTTCAACTACCGAGGAACTCTCGGTAGTTGAATTGAAGGAAGTAGAAGTGTTAAGAGAAGTCTACTTCATTATAATCTTGATATGATTATTTCGGTTGGATATAGAGTTAAATCAGGTTTTGCAACGAGATTTAGAAAATGGGCAACATCCGTCTTAAAAGATTATGCAATCAAAGAATATGCGATTAATAATAAGATTGATTACAATACACAACTTAAATTGATTAAGATACTCGAAAGAACAACAGATAAACTAGAATCAAAAGAAATACTGAGTATCCTTGAGCAGTATGCATTAGTAATACAACGCCTTGATGACTTTAATCATCAAAAAGCTAAAAAGCCTAAGGGAGTGAGTCAATGCATCGAATAGCTCATGATGAAATGAGAAGAAATCACGATTCCGGTGTTTTTAGAGTTGAACGCGAAGGTGCTTTTTTATTTACTGATTCATTGCGAATCCATGTATTTCTTGAATAGTTCTGTATACTTTTTGTGATTGTCTGTATCGCCTTTATTGTGGTACATATCGGCGATAATCGCATAGTTTGTTGGATTGGACTGTGCTTGCTTAATGGTTTCTTCGAGGTACTCATATCCTTTTTCAATATAAGTATTGTATGCTCGTTTTAGATTGTATTTGTCTGGGTAACTTTTGTTATTGAGTAAAAGTGCATAGTAGTGTTTAGCACTTTCTATTTCGCCTAGTGATGTAAAAAAATAAAATGCTTTAGAATGCACAATACCTTTTTGTTGGTCATTGAGCCTAAAGTTGTCTAGTTGATTGAGAGTCGATCTTATCAGGTCTTCTTGGGTTGTTAGGAATCCTTCGTCGAGTGTAAAGAGCTGTCTTTCAACAGGTGTTAATAAAAACTTAACAGATTTTGAGTCAAATCTCTTTCTATAGTTTTCAATATCGTTGCTATACAAGAGTGTACCTAATTGTTTAAGTACTCGTTGTCGATAGAAAAATCGAACTAAAGTATAAAGTATTGTTATTAAGATGAGTGCTACTGTGATTTTAAAGATGGTGTCTCTATCCATAATGGCCTCCAATATTCTATGGTGATGCTTGATTTAATTAATGTCTATTAGTTAGTTATCTTAGAAATGTTTGGTTTGAAAATTGATTGTATCACTTCCTATCTTTTAATTGTTGTTTTTTGGATAAGGGTAAAAAGCTAGTATAATTACAATTACTCTTGGTGAACATTAACACTTAAAGATAAGGCATGTCAAATAATTTAAAGCTTCAACTTTGTGATTTTGAGTGTATAATAGATAAAAGATGGAGTTGGAAATGAATAAAGATAAATTACATGTAAACATAGATAGCCGATTATTGAAATTACTTGACGAACTATCGAGTCAAAGTGAGAATTACATACCAATGAATGAATATGCTGATAAACTTAACCTTTCTCGCCGTCAAGTTGAATATGATATTTTACGCCTGAATGATATATTTCAGTATCTTAATTTGCCTGAAATAATGTCGGTAAAGAATAAGGGTATCAAAATCGCAAAAGAGAACATAGCATGGTTTACAAGAATATTCAGACATAATGATCAAAATGCAAGATTTAATTATAAAGGCGAAGAAAGGGTTGCATTTATAATTATACACATTATTATAGGTGGCTCAAAATACTCATATGAAGATTTTTGTGACATATTAAAAGTTAGTAGAACGACCATTTTTGAAGATATAAAGTTATCTAAGGAGATATCATTACAATATGATTTAACACTAGATTACGACCTTTATTACAATTATTATATCGATGGTTCTGGAAAGAATCTAATGGCATTACTAAAGAGTTGTGCTACGACTCTCTTTAAAAATATTCCCAAAGAGCTCTTTAGATATTTGGTAGAACGAGAAGTTTACGATCAAATTATAAAGCTTTAACGAATGCATTTATTTGGCTTTCTGTATTGTTAGAATAATCGCAAATCAGGAAGCTTTTTCTTTTTGTTAATAAGCACAAAAAACGAACTTGCAACCGTTTACATGCATTGATAGGATGATATTACAAGGTGCACGCTTGTTCAGTACTATTCAAGTTTATTGAGATCATCATAAGGATGAAAGGAGAATATCCATGCAGATTTCATTTTTTCAAGCACTATTAATTGCATTGTTTGCATTCTGGATTGAGAGCCCATTAACTTTGAACACTAGGTTCTTTGCATTTGGTAGACCATTGGTTTCAGGTTTAATAATTGGGTTAATTTTAGGAGATCCTGTAAAGGGGACTATGATAGGTGCGACTATTAATGCGGTATACATTGGAGTAATTATCGTTGGTGAACAAACCCCAGTAGATACTCGTTTAGCGGGTGTTTTAGGTCCAGCGTTTGGAATTATCGCTGGTTTAACACCAGAAGTTGCACTTGCAACAATCGTACCTATTGCTGTATTAGCAAACTTAACACGTCCATTACGACAATCGTTATTCTCGCTAATAGCTCATAAGGCGGATCAATATGCGCTTGACGACAACCCGAAAGGTATTGCCATGATTAATGTGCTTGCACCTACAATCACCGCTTTACTTTATCCAGGTCTTGTGGTCTTCTTAGCTGTATATTATGGATCTGGATCAGTAGAATCGATTATCAGTCTATTCCCTGCGGGCGTAGTCAATGGTTTCGCTGCTGTTGGTAAATTACTACCAGCATTGGGGTATGCGATCTTGCTCCACTATCTAATGGGTAACAATCTAAAAGCATTCCCTTGGTTCTTCATCGGATTTATATTTGCTGGATTCTTAGGTTTAGATATTTTAGCTGTAGTAGGCTTAGGTATAGCAGCAGCTTTCATTATCTACGGTCAAGATGATAGTGGGAAAGAGGGGTTAAGTAAATGAGCAAAACAGTAGAACAAAACGTAAAAAACGAAGTTCGTTTAACTAATAAAGAATTAACCGGAACTTGGTTAAGATGGCTTAGCTTTGCGAGTGGATTTGTAAACTACGAAAGAATGCAAGGAGTTGGATTTGCTCATGCAATGACTCCTGTTATTAAGAAGCTTTACAAAAACAAGGAAGATAGAGTTGAAGCGTATCAGAGACACTTAACATTCTTCAATAGTAATGTTACAACAGGGAGTATTATTGTTGGCTTAGTTTCTGCCATGGAAGAGCAAAAAGCAAATGGTGCAGATATTGATTCAGAAACAATTAATGCCATTAAAGTATCTTTAATGGGACCATTGGCTGGTTTGGGTGATTCAATTTTCCAAGCTGCAATCATCCCGATATTGTTAGCAGTTGGAATTGCGATGGGTCTTGAAGGAAATATTGCAGGCCCTATTATCTTTACGATTTTGGTTATTGGTATTATTTACCCGTTAGATTTTTGGTGGTTCCGTAAATCTTATACAGTTGGAAAACCTTTAATAACCAACTTAATGCAATCTGGATTAATAAAGAAAGTCACACAGGGAGCTAGTATGGTTGGTCTTCTAGCTGCAGGAACTTTAACTGCCCGTTATATTTCATTTGATGTTCTTTTACAGATTCCTTTGTCAGTAGGTGAACCCATCAATGTTCAAACAGCTATCTTAGATAGAATAGCACCAAACTTTCTACCGATACTACTCGTTCTAGGAATTTGGTATGCACTTCGTAAGAAAGTCAGTACAACAAAAATCACCATAGTAATATTTGTGGTTGGTCTAGCCTTAGGTTTCTTTGGCGTAATCTAATAGAAAGTAGGAGGGTCTATGACATTATACTCAACAAAAAAGATGTTAGAACATGCGAGAAAGCATAAATATGCGGTCCCAGCATTTAATATCACTGATATGCAAAGTATTCAAGCTGCTGTTTCAGCTTGTGAAATGGAAAAGGCCCCCTGCTTACTTCAAGCAGGGGAAAAAACAACTGATCTATATGGAGCAGACTATATAGCAGCTATCGCAAAAGTAGCAGCAAGTAAAGCGACTGTTCCAGTAGCCTTACATTTGGATCATGGTTATCGTATCGACTCAGTAATGAATGCAATAAGAGCAGGCTTTAGCTCTGTCATGATTGATGCATCAAAATTACCATTGAATGAAAATATTGAAACCACAAGAAGAATTGTAGAAATAGCACATGCTTGTGGGGTAGCAGTGGAAGGCGAAATTGGTCATGTCGGACGTGATGATATTGCTTTGGATACTGTCAAAAAAGAATATACTGATCCTCAAGAAGCAGTTAAATTTGTAGAAGAAACAAAAGTTGACTTTTTAGCTATAGCAGTCGGCACCGCGCATGGTGTGTATAGTTTTGAACCTAAAATTGAGCTAGAATTACTAAAGGAAATTGGCGAAAAAATTTCAATTCCATTAGTACTTCACGGTGCTTCTAGCACACCAGGACTAAAAGAAACGCCACCTTTGGGCATTTCTAAAGTAAACCTGTTCACAGATTTACAAAAACCGCTAATTGATAAAGCACTTGAAATTATTGAATCAACGCCTAGAAACAAATTGAAAGCAACTGTCATTTGGGAACCAGCTAATAAAGCTTCTATTCCTATAATGCGAGAGTATATAAATTTACTAGGTGCAGCTAACAGAATTAAAGGAGATTATTATGAGCACATTTAAAATATCAAGGATTGAAAGTCCCCATAAAATAGAACTTTTAGATTGGGAACATCCAACACTTGAAAAAGATGAAGTAAAAGTTAGGGTTGTATCTTGTGGGATTTGCACCTCTGATCAAGGAATTTATGTTGGAGGAAGAGGTAATCGTTTTCCCTTCTTTCCTGGACACGAGGTTGTCGGTTTTGTTGAAGAATTAGGTGAGTTCGCCCAGAGTAATTTGAAGATTGGGGACAAAGTTGTTGTCTCAAGAATGCACAAGTGCGGACAATGTGAGTATTGTCGTCGTGGTGAAGATAATCGCTGTAAGAATAGTAAAGCATTATATCGTCCTGGAAAACCAGCTGGACAAGGTGGAATGGCAGAATATCTGTACATACCTTCTTATCAGGTGTTTAAATTAAGAGATGATGCTGACATGTTAAGTTACTCATTGATAGAACCTGTAGCTTGTTGTGTCGGAAGTGTGCTAAAAGGAAATGTGAATTTCGGAGATACTGTTTTAGTAGTTGGTGCTGGAATCATGGGATTATTGCATGCAGAGTTGCTTAGACTAATGGGAGCACGTGTTGTTATTTCTGAGCTTGATCCAGCGAGACGTGAATTCGCAAAAGATTATGCTGATATCGTTTTAGACCCTACAGAAGATATTACACAAACATTACTAGAACTTACCGATGGTTATGGTGTTCGTTCTGTCTTCTTAGCTGCAGGACCAACTTCATTAATTCCAGAATCTTTTGATTATTTAGCAGGTGGTGGGCATGTTGTATTGTATACATCATATTATCAAAAAAATGGACCACTTGAAGCGATTGACATGAACAAACTACATTACAAAGAATTCTATTTAATTGGAACAGTCAGTCCTAGCAATAGCGATTGGCGCAAAGCAATAGATTTGGTACAAAATAAGAAGATTGATTTATCAAAATATGTAACACAGACTTATCCTCTTAGCGAAGTTCATGATGCGTTTGAGCGCTCACTCAAATCGGATGTCTATCGTGTAGTTGTTAGAATGGACAAAAACACGTAGAATGTACTCTATTGTACTTATTGGGCACGGTGATATCTCAAAGGGATTTCAAAGTGCGGTAGAAATGATTGTTGGTGAACAGGAGAAGTTTGAGTGTGTAATTTTAACTCCTGATGATACACCAGAATCCTATTTAGAAAAATTAAGAAATGTGACAAAACAATCTGAAGAAATATTACTACTAGCAGACATTAAAGGTGGAACACCAGCTAATGTAGCATCATATATTCTTTTGGAAAAAGATAGTATACTGATAGCAGGGATAAATTTACCCCTTGTATTAGAAGTCATAATGAGCCGTATAACAGGAAATAGTAAAGAGTTAGCAGTAGAAAAGGTAATGCGATTGGCACAACAAAGCGTAGTTACGATTACTCGCGACGATTTAAAAAGAAAGGAATAATTTATGGCAAATATAGTGTTTTCAAGAATTGACGACCGACTCATTCACGGCCAGGTCATTACGGGCTGGCTGAGTTACTCAGGTGCTGAAAGAATCCTAATTATTGATGATTTAGTTGCCAAAGATCCCTTCATGTTAGGTGTGCTAGAAATGGCAGCCCCACCTGGGGTTGATGTTACTGCACTAACTATAGAAGATTCTATCACAAAACTGAAAAGTGATGATTGGGATCAGAAGATTTTGATTTTAACTAAGACACCACATCCAATTTTAGCTCTAGTGAATAATGGAGTTCCAATCGATTTTTTAAATGTTGGTGGAATGGGATCAAAACCAGGCAGAAAAAAATTATACCGAAATATTCAAGCAACAGAAGAAGAAATAGAAATCTTAAAGACTCTACAAGCGAAAGGAACTAACGTAGAATTTAGAGTTGTTATTGAACATAAACCACTCACTTTAGATGAGGTTCTTAAGTAGTTATGTTATAAAGGTTGTTTCATTCAAAGATATCAAAGTTAACAACCTAGTCATTCACACTTGTAAGACGAAGCTCTTGATATCAATCAATTGAGTAGTACTCCAATTACTGTACTGGACACTCATATAATTGATATTCAAAAACTTCTTCAATTGGTGAGTCCCATGATTACGAACAAGACATACTTGAGTTAGTTATTTGATTACTACTGAAAGTTTTTCACTTCGTAGTTTTGATAAAAAGATTTAAAGAGAAATAAGGATACTCAATCATCGCGTTATGTTGTTACGAGTGCCTAACAAAGCCTAAGTGTCACATATTTGTTCATTATTTTGATACTATATATAATCGTATATAAGGCCACACAAGCGGATTTATAGACGACAGAAAATACCAGCCAAGAAGAGGGCTGGTATTTTATCTTTTGTATTAAAATTGTCGGTGATTAATTCTGTTTGGTGTATCACTAAGTACACTTTCATCGAGATAATTTCACACCCTCTCAGTCAGCGTCATTGTCCCATGATATCTGACAATTCTCTGAATAGATTTTTAATCAACTTGAAAAATGTTGATTGAGAACAATAAAAGTCAACTTATTATAAAACATTAACAGATAAAACAGAATAGAATGAGTACTCAGTCTATTTATAAGCAGTTTAAAGTAACAAAGAAGTCAAAATAAATGTTTAAAGTCTATATACGACTCGACTATTATTCTCATGAATTTATGACTTAACTTCGAAGTCTACAATTGTTCGTCCCACGCAGAAGGGGATGGTTAATTCTTATACATAATCACGTGCTCAGCAGAATCCATTGGTTGCTTCAATTCTTGGAATGTGTGTCCAAGTGCCTCTATTCTTATGGTGACAAAAATCAAGGAATAATTGTAAAGAGAGGTTGTTTCTAAGCCGTTTGTAGTTTTGCAGACTTCGAAACTTGATTCACATGTCTCAGCACTTCTTACAATGAGGTTTGAACGTGATTATCAATTTCTGTTTAGTGATGTACTTTATCTAAAAGTACGTGAAGGTAAAAAACAATTGTTTCCAAAGCGATTCTAATAACCCTTAGTATTAACACTGAAGGTCAGTTTGAAATCTTAAAAATTTTATAAAATAGTTTAAAATCATTAAACGCTGGAACCATTTTTGAGGAATACGTAAGAAGAGACTTTAAAAAAGCAAGACTTAATACTTCTGATGCTCAGTAATGTGACATAGAAGCCATTCATTATTTAATGTTGTAGGTTTAGTTCGCATCGTGTTAGGCTAACTTTATGAGTAATGTCTTTACTCCCATATTTAAGATGAATTCTGAAGAAATCCATACTATATTTATGGCGCTCTTCAGCACAAATAATTGCCACATAGCAAGATGAGATATATGCAATTAGAAAAGTATCTAAACATGACAAAATTGTTAGCTCATTTTTTTGAAATTAAATATCAATATTGTAATCAAGATTTAGGACGACTATCATGTTTAATCGATTGAATGAAGAAGCTGAAAGAACAATAATGCGAATCGAATCTTTCTTAGAATAAGTTCGGTTCTCATAAGTTTAATTGTGAATGGCTAATGAGCAGCAGGGAACATATTAGCTTCACTTTACTCTTTTCAGAAGTACCCTCAATGAGTGTGCAGTTTAACTCATGGCAATTCTTCACAATATTAAGGACTTGATCACAGTTAATATTATGACTTCTGGTTTAGCTGGAGTATTATTTAGTTCGACATTAATAAGGAAGAATTATTGTATTATTAGAATTTGAAATTGGGGATAAGAATATCAAATTGATAGGGAAATGATAAGAGGTATAGTCAAAAAAATGAATATACTCCAGAAAATCAAAAAATTAATTTGTTCCCTATGAATAGTATCGACACATTTGGTAGAAAAAAGTAGAAATACATAATCCTGATGATTTTGGGTAAGAGTGTGAGTGATGGTGAGAGAAAAGATTTTTAAGAGAGGAGCAGTGTTCTGGTTAAAAGTTCATCACAAGACTTTTTTAAAATAAACTGATAGATGGCTAAATTTACAAAATAGACGAAAAAACTAAGAATAGTAAAACAAAATTTTACATTTGTTCGAAATGCTAGTGTATTTACAATGTTTGAAAACATATCCTGTTTTTCGTTATTTTTTAAACAAAGATTGGTATTATTGGTCATAGATTATTACTTTAAGATTTTACAACCAATTTATGACTAAAGTCTCTGTTTACTAATTATAGAAAAGCAGCTTATGTTTTAGATTTTCAGGAGGAGAATATGACGAAAATTAGAAAACATTTTTTAGTTTTTACATTAGTTTTTGTTGTGTTGCTTACATCATTTAGTATATTCGCTCAGGGCGAAACATCTGATGTAGAAAATAACACTGAGAACAGTGTAGAAATCATTGAAGATGATTCAGACATTGAACTTCACGAAGAAACAAAAGATAAAGAAATCGAAATTACTCAATCTGAGGAAAAGGAATCAGATGGAACAGAGATTGAAGTTACTCATTCTGAGGAAAAAGAATCAGCGCATCAAGAAGAGAAGATTATTGAAAGTAATAACTCAATAATCGATTTAAGTCATACGAATGTATCAATATCTCGTTTTGATGTATATACAAATCCCGAGAAATCTACATATTTATCGGGAGAAGAAGTTCTATTTTATTCAGGGTTGAGTCTAACTGATGATATCAGTTCATTAGTTGATTCAGTACTTGAAGTAAGTGTCCCTAAAGAAAATGTTGTTCATGGGACTTTTATAGCCTCTGATATTAACTCACAAAAATCAAAAGAAGTAATCGATGAGGGAGATAGTTCAAAGTAAGATATATACTACAACCATTAGCCTCTGGTACAAGTATTGATGTTCCAATAAAATTTGTAACAGATAATGGGAATACACCCAATGGATTTAAAGTGCCTGTTATCGCTAAATTAAAGAATCTTGAAGATGTAGAGTTAGTAGAAGCATCACAAGAGACTTTTACAATCACCACCCAAAGTCCCGTCGTTACAAAATATGCCAAATTTACTATTGGATGGAGGAGTCTAAATAATACTCAAAACCAAGGAGTTGATGGTGGTAAAGAATCTGAAATAAATGAAGGATTTTTAACTGATGATTTGAATGAACTGAACTCAGTTGAGTTTTCATTTTCCATAGCGAATAGCCCTAACACAACCAATGGTAAAAGATATTATGATAGGTTGGAAATTAGTGACACACTTCCAGAAGGAGCGGTATTTATACCTGAAGATAATCCAGGGTGGACTTTTGACGAAACAACACGCATTGCAAGCTACAGTTATATTGACTCGAGTTCCTCTGGCTTTCTATTAAGTTTGAGAAATTTTTATTCGGGCAGTAATCTTATTGTGCTTAAACTGAAGTTTCCGAATCAAGAAATCAATAAGATTTTAACAAATGAAATAGAGGTAGAGGCATTTCCCAAGAATAAACCAGATTACGAGGCGTCATATACATCCTCAGATACAATTACTTTTAAATTAAAAGTAACAGAAGAAACGCCACCGCCAAGTACATTTAAACACTATAAATCGGCGAATCCATCTAAGTATTATGATTATCAAGTTGATAGAAACAAAACACAGGAATGGACATTGCGTGTTACTAATTCAGCAAATCCAAGCACTCATGCAGATTTAAATTTAGAAAATGTTAAAGTTTTAGATCGAAACTTAGATAGTGCGTTAATGTATACTGGACTTCAGTTTAGTACATCTGAAGCACCAGAGGGACCAGTCAATGTTATCGTCACATACAATGATGATTCCTCTGAAATAGTGGCATCTAATCTAGATGTGTCAAATGGACAAGTCCTAACTTTTACAAATAGTGAAGAAATTAAAACAATTTTAGTAGAATTTAGTGATAAAACCTATTTAGCACCAGAAAGTATTTTTTCATTTAAAGTAAGAACAGAGTTAAAAGACAAGGATACCAATGTATTAACAGAAACTGAGTCTTATCGACATTTGTATAATTCTGCTGATTTTTCTGGAAAATCTACCAATGGTACTTCTCATTCTGGAAGTTCTTCTGTTTATTTTAGTTTCTATGAAATTGTCCCTAGTGTTTCATTATATAAAAATCTTCTGTCACCAAAACAAAACTATTTTATTAATGACGAAGTTACTTATAATTTGGGTGTCAGTGCACATAGCTTTGTTGGGAGTGTACATGAAGCCAAAATAAATAAAATTGTGGATATCTTACCAGATGGTTTAGAATATATTGATGGATCGGCTTCTCTGAGGGTACCAACAAGTACGGAGATTTCCACAGAGATGCAAAGAGGGACCTCTTTGTATGAACCAGAAGTAATTTTCAATTATATGGGAACAGGACATACCGCACTTATTTGGGAATTTAAACCATTTTCGTTTACAGACACAACCTATAGAAGTAGATATAATGGGGTGTACAATATCTCATATCGTACGAAGATTACAGAGATTACAAAACAAGGAGTTAATAGAAACACTGCGTATCTTTCATGGCTGAATACTGATGAAATATCACCATTTAATTCTGCGATTGATGATCAATTTGATTTAAATGACAATCAAGTGACAACCGATAAAATAACTCATGCTGTTGCAAGAATTAATTATGTACCACCACGTGAACTCATTGTACGAAAAGCAGTAAAAGGGTCATTAAATACTAACTTTATTTTACCTCCAAGTACGGGGCTAAGTGAAATAGGAACGGAAATGACCTATCAATTTTCATTGTTTAATAATTCTATAATGGATGTTACTACATTGCATGTCTTAGATTTACTACCAATTGAAGGTGATAAAACAGTCAGTGAAGATATTACTTTAGAAATATCAAACAGAATCGATCGTGGTTCTACTTTCCCACTTAAACTCTCAGGACCAATTTTCAGTCCAACTGGATATAAGATAATGTATACTCTTGATGATTCATCAACATATGATGATATTAAAGAGTTCTATAGAAGTGCACAGTGGTTTGAAACTGTTGATGATTACTCACAAGTAAGTGCAGTTAGAATTGAACTCGTTGAAGGTCATGTTCTAGCGAGTGGGGAAGAACAAATATTCAATGTGACATTCAATACACCAAATAATCCAGACCTTACAAACGAAGATAAAGCAGTTAATTCCTTTGGTATAGCGATATCAGATGAGTTAGATTTCTTTGAGTCAAACTTATCAACGGTGAAACTTGTAAAATATGAAGTGGACGGGTATGTCTTTAAAGACATAAACACGGATGGAATATTTACAAATGAAGATGACGTTTTTGAAGAACACGTTGTTTTGTTAGAGGATGCCCAAGGCAATCCAGTTCTTGATTTAAATGGTAATCCTATTCACGCGATGACAAATGATGAAGGAAACTATCATTTTGATGTCTTTAGAGAAGGTAACTATCGTGTCCGAATTGTTACACCAAGAAACTATGAAAAAATAGAAACGTCAAATCCTAGTGTAGAAAATGAATCTCATATTCTACAAGGAGATGATTTATACCATACAGATACATTTTCACTGAACAGAAACAATCTAAAAGAAACCCGTAATGGTGGTTTTGTTCAAGTCGCAAAAGATGTAACTGTAACAAAAACATGGGTAAATGGTCCAACTGAATATCCAGACATAACGGTCCAACTTTATCGTAATAATGAAGTGTATGGAGATACAATCACAATTTCTTATCCAGAAACAGAATATACATGGTTGGGATTATCACTTTATGACAGTCAAGGTAATTTATACGAATATACAGTCGATGAAGTGAACACACCTGAAAACTATGAAAAAGTGGTTGACGGAACAACTATCACCAATACATATCAGAGTCCAAAAACAGAAATAACAGTAAATAAGGTGTGGGTAGATGGACCTAGTGATTATCCTGTCATCGAAGTTCAACTGTATCGTGATGGTGAAGCCTATGGAAATCCAATTGAGCTTGATGGACATGAACAAAACCCATGGTCATATACATGGACTGGTTTAGCTGCGACTGATATTAATGGTATTGAATATGTCTACTCAATCGATGAGCTAACAGTACCAGAGGGATATACAAAACATATTGATGGTTTAACTATTACAAATATATTTGATAATCCTGAAGAACCTGAGATTCCTGAAGAACCTGGTGTAGAGCTTCCAGAGACGGGGACATCTTATCCATGGCATCAATCTGCTGCAATGTTATTGATTGGTGGTGGGCTATTGCTATTACTTGTAAAAAGAAAAAGAAATAATGGTTAAGTAATTTTAGAATGAAGATCTGTGTGAATAGCAAATTTATATTATAAATAGGTTCGCTATTCATTCCAGATTTTTTTCTTCTTGTCAATTGAAAATGTTGGAGTATTTGGAACTGTGAGAATCATATGTCTCGAAAATTGTTGAATCTAACAGTTCCAAGTTCTTCAGGTAAAATCTATATACGAAGAAAAATAAAATTTATCATTAAGTTGTTTTTGTCTGTGTTTAGAAATTAAAACATACCACTTTTTGATTTCGCAAGTTATTAGTTTTTCTAAGAAGCTATGAATGAGATAATACAGTTTGAATATTTAATCAGATTGCACTTTAAGTTTCTTGGTAGCTATACTGTATTTATTACAGTTTCAATTTTTATATCAGAACTCAATAGAAGAAGTTGTTTAAAGAAATTTATATTTAGTAATCGACACTTGGAGAAAATGATTTGAGGCTGATTTTCCTAAATTGAATGCAAGAATTATGCAATTAGTTTATTAGTAATTTAATCAGATTTTGTTATAGTTTTATAATGAAAATGCTCAACCAAATAGTCAAATAGGTGTGTTAATCACTACAACAATATGGATTTACCTGATGGCTCAAAGAGCCGCATAAGATGTTTTGCCCAATATCAACTAAATTGAGTTGACTTTTACAATAAACATAGTGTATATTATTTTTAGGACGGAGAAAATTTATGGCCAAATACGAAACTACACTTCACGGTGATTTACACAGTTATATCGATTTTTTAGAAAACAATCTTTCACGACTAGGAACATCTATTTCATTAGAAGAGTCTAGTGTTTATAGATTGGGTGACGTCAATGTTGCCATCTATGTTTTAGAACGATATTCTTATTTCGGAAGTAATCGAGTTAGCTTGAATATTACCTTAGTTGAATATCAAAACTCAATTAAATGCACAGCCATTACATCTGGAGGAAGTCAAGCCGTCTTCTTTAAAATCAATACCTTTGGTGAGGAGGCATTCCTCGATAAATTTGTTGATTTAATAAACAGCTATTAGTCAATATGAAAAAAAGGACCGAAGATTATAATACCTCTAAAGTAGACACTAAATAAAAAAAGCACTTACCGTGTATAATTTAGTAGAAACTTAGGAGGTATTTTTTTAATGGGAAAACACACGCTTAGATCTTATGAACTTAAAAAAGAAATTGTTGTAAAGAAACTTGATGGTCACACATACTCCGCTTTATCTAAAGAGTATAACGTTCTTCCTAGTACCATCGCTAATTGGAAAAGGAAGTATTTAGAAGGTACACTGCATCTTGATCGAAGAGGAAGAAAACCTCATGTGATCGAGGATGTTGAAATCTTAAAAAAGTCTTATGCTCTACTGATGAAAATCCGAAAAACGCAACTCAAATAGAACGCTATCTAATTATTGATCGTCTAAAGTCGGAATATCCAGTAACCCGTATTTGTGATGTTTTAGATGTAAATCGTTCGAGTTATTATAAATGGATTGGCCAGGATAGGCCTCCTATGAATAACTATAACGATGTTACTGCGACGCTTATCTCAGTAGAGCACAATAAATTAAAGGGAATCTATGGCACATTAAGACTAAAACACCATATCGAGAGTCTTTATGGACTCATATTGAATCATAAGCTGATACGGCGTTATAAAGGTTATTTAGGGCTTAAAACAAATGTTCGTAAAAGGCGTTCTTTAGGTCAGATTAGAGCAAAAGAAAGGAACCTCGCAAATAAGGTCCCTAACATCTTGAATTGTAACTTCAACGCGGCGAAACCCCTAGAAAAGCTGTCATCCGATGTGAGTTATATTCAATGCTCTGATGGTACTTTATACCTCTCAGCGATTAAAGATATCTTTAATACTGAAATTATATCATGTTCCACCTCAAATAAAAATGACATGGAACTGGTTTTGGAAAGTTGTCGCACACTTCCTAAAAGTTTAGAAGTAGGAGCCTTGATTCATACTGACCAAGGAAGTCTTTACCGGACAGAAGCATATCAAACCATACTTTCTGAAAAGGGATATGAAAGAAGTATGTCACGAAGAGGCTGTTGTTGGGAGAATAGTCCAATAGAAAATTGGTTCTCTCAATTAAAAGAAGAATGTATTAGACCTAATTCACCGATGACACGCAAGGAAGCATCCGAACTTATCAAAAAATACGTCCAATGGTATAACACAGAACGTATTCAGAAAGACCTTGGATACTTAAGCCCAATTCAATTTAAACATCTTTTTATTTAGTGTCTACTTGACGGGTAGTACTATCCATCTCGCTCTGTTTTATTTTTAAGCCTATTATCTTGAGTAGAACTCAACAACTAAAGCTTCGTTTACTT
>LSQX01093868.1_pt1 | contig 16364 bp, 14 predicted proteins | sample 654561 | NCBI WGS metagenome assembly LSQX01 (sample SAMN04489861, study PRJNA283612) | anaerobic digester metagenome | isolation source: 4 biogas reactors fed with cattle manure at either 37C or 55C with and... | place: Denmark: Kongens Lyngby | collected 2014 | reverse complement strand
CTACTTCGAACTGCTGTCTTAATGAATTTATTCTCGAATACAGTTCACCTTTTTCAGTAACAATATATTTAGGCGGCAAATCATTTAATGCAATGGCGGAAATATCCATTAAGCACTTGTCGCATTTACATACGTTTATATCACTTAAAACTTCCTTCATTGTAGAAAAAACTATTTCCTCCATATAATTTTTTATTTGCATTTTAAGGTTTCCTCCATGAACAATCAATTTTATTTCTACAATATTATTATCGGAAAAAAATTGATAGTATATTAAGCTTTTATAATTATATCCTGATTGCTGTAATTTGTTTTCAGCGTAAAATACCGCTTAAGTACCAGTTTAAAATATCCCATCCGTAAAAGTAGGTCAGAAAAGTTCCTATAACTATAAACGGACCAAAGGGAATAGTACTTTTTCTGTCCTTTTTTCTTGCAATCATTAATATAACACTAACAACAGATGCACTCACTACAGAAAGCATAAAACAAACCAATATCATCTTCCACCCCAGAAAAATTCCTAAAGGTGCAAAAAGTTTAATATCTCCGCCACCCATAGCTTCATCAGTTCTATAAATCAACATACCGAGTATACCAATCAGAAGCAATACACCAAATCCTATAAACATTCCAACAAGAGGTGTCCACCAGTTTCTGTCCTGATAAATTTCCACAGGTCTGAATAAGTTATACACTATAAGCAGCACACCTCCAACAAGTCCTGATATAACAAGCCCGTCAGGAATTATCATATGCTCAAGATCAATAAAGAATACTGCAATAAGTATTGACATCAAATATGCCGAAGCAATAAAATCAACAGAAATGCCGTATTTGTAAAACAAAAGCACAAAGGTGATAGATGTAAGAAGTTCAACAATAGTATACCTTGGCGATATTTTCACACCGCAGTGCCTGCATTTGCCCCTTAAAAAAATAAAGCTGAACACCGGTACCAAGTCAATCGGCATAAGTCTTTTACCGCAGTTAGGGCAATGGGAAGGCGGATTCACAATTGACTCGCCTTTCGGTATGCGGTATATACACACATTTAAAAATGAACCAATAAGAAGTCCAATTAGTGATACATAAACGTAAAAGAAAGTCATCATTTTGAAATTCCTCTTTCGTAAAATATATATTGCATAATAATTATACACCATTCTTCATAGTAATTGAAGAAGCAATTTTTTTCCAAAAAGGTTTTGTTAATACAAAAACATCAGGTATAACAGAGTACAGGCCTGTATGGTGGCAGTCCTGTACATTCCGTGTTTTTTATCTCACTCTGTTATACCATTGATTTTTAGCATTAGCAATTTCAAGGTATAAGTTTGTAATTTATTCCTATGTTGGTTTATTGTTATTTTGTTAAGGAGAATCATGTTAAGCTTTTTAATCCCATAATAGCATTTCTCCATCTCCTGCTGTTGCTGCTACCTTGACTCTCCCTGTACTTAGTGTTACAACAAAATACATATCGCTTTGTTTCACAGCGGGTATTTCCAACTCACCTTCGACAAAATCTTCGATAGCATCAGTATCAGCAAAAGGCAATGTCAACGTACCTTTTGCAATCCCTCTCATGATAGTCGATTCAATGGTTGTTGCATTGGCTTCATCAGTGCTAACCTTTGCATCATTCAAATAGCCTATAATGGAAGGCGTGGCAACAGCTGCAAGAACTCCTAAAATAGCGACAACAACAATCAATTCTGTGAGAGTAAAACCTTTTTGGTTTCTGAGTGGTTTTGTGAATACTCTTGACATAAAAAATACCTCCTTGTTTTTTTGCTTTCCTTGCTATATTGAACACGATAAAGTTTTTATCGCACTTCAATTCCCTTTGTTTATTACTTGCCCAATTGCTTATACATTGAGAAAATCGGAAGTACCATTGCAAGAACGATTGCTCCAACCACCACTGCTATCCCGACTATCATAATCGGTTCAAGCATTGAAAGCAGCTTGCTTATGGAAACATCCAATTCATCATCATAGAAATCCGCTACCTTTTCTACAACAGAATCCAACGCTCCTGATTCTTCCCCTATACTTATCATATGAATAACCATTATTGGAAATATCGAAACAATTTCCAGCGATTGTGCAAGGCTTTCACCTCTTCTTACGTCTTCTTTTGCCGTTGTTAATCCATCAGTGATAATAACATTGTCCAATAAATTCCCGGCAACCTCCAATGCCTGTATAAGAGGAACACCCGACTTTAACAAAAGACTAAAGGATCTGCTGAACCTCGAAGCTATTATCTTTCTTAAATTATTTCCCACTAAAGGCAATTTAAGTTTCATTCCATCCACTATACGTTTTCCCTTTTCACTGCTGTTAAACCTTTTGAATCCTAATATAAGAACGCAAACTGCAACAGAAGCTCCAAAAAGAAACTTTATACTTCTTAATGTATTGCTGATATTGATAAGTATCTTTGTAGGAAGTGGCAACTCTCCACCCATATTTTTGAAAATAGATACAAAGTTGGGCACTACAAATGTAAGCATCAGCATAACGACACAAAGAGCAATAATACCCACAGCCTTAGGATAAACCATAGAACTCTTTACCTTTTGCTTTATTTTATTTTCCTTTTCAAGATATATTGAAAGCCTGTCAAGTACAAGATCCAGATTACCACTTATTTCACCTATTTCCAACATGCTTGTTACAATAATCGGAAACACTTTACTGTGAAGTTTCATAGCCTCAGATAACGATAAACCTTTTTGAACATCCTCATATACTTTATGTATTATTGAAGCAAGATTAATATTCTCTGTTTGTTTTCTCAGCAAATCAAGGCAACCAATTACAGTAACCCCTGCATTAAGCATTGTGTGAAACTGCTTGCAGAATAAAGATATATCCTTGAGCGGTATTTTTTTATGTGTACTAATTTTTATATCTTTTTGAAATATGTTTACCTCGTTGATTTCCAATGGATACATTCCCCTGTTTCTCAATAAGGAGATTACCATCTCTTTATCTGCAGCATCAAGCTTGCCAGAGGAAACATATCCTGTCATAGTTTTTGCCCTGTAACTGTATGTAGCCAAATTAATCTACCTCCCGGTTACATGTCCAGTGCTTTTTAGCATTATCAATTAACTCCATACCTATGGATAATATTCTAAGAAAGGCTAATTTCCCATAAGCCTTATTATGTTTTCATAAGAAGTGGCGTAGGATAACACATCATCATGGCTTATTAATCCCTTTTTATATAAACTTACAATGTTGGAATCCATAGTTTGCATTCCATATTTTGAACCGGTCTGAATAAGTGAATCTATCTGATGTGTTTTTCCTTCTCTTATGAGGTTTTTAATTGCAGCATTTGCAATCATTATTTCAATGGCTGCAACTCGTCCCGGCTTGTCTATCCTTGATATAAGCTGTTGGGATATAACACCCTGCAGAATGGAAGAAAGCTGTACTCTAATCTGCTGTTGCTGGTGCGGAGTGAATACATCAATTATTCTGTCAATTGTACTTGCAGCACCTGTAGTATGAAGCGTCGAAAGAACAAGGTGCCCTGTTTCTGCCGCAGTTATAGCAATTGCAATAGTATCAATATCCCTCATTTCTCCTACAAGAATTACATCAGGGTCTTCCCTGAGTGCAGCCTTTAATGCATCAGCATATGTTATGGCATCACTGCCTATTTCCCTTTGGTTGACAATGGAGCTTTTATGTCTGTGCAAATACTCTATCGGGTCTTCAAGTGTCAGTATATGGCAATCCCGTTCTTCATTTATCTGGTTTATAATAGAGGCTAACGTTGTAGACTTGCCGCTTCCTGTTGGACCAGTAACTAAAATGAGTCCTCTTGTCTTTCTTGCAAGTTCTGAAACAACAATAGGAAGTCCAAGCTCGCTTATTGTCTTTATTGAGGAGTTAACCAGCCTAATGGCAATGCCAAAAGTTCCCCTTTGCTTAAAGGCGTTTACCCTGAACCTACCAATTCCATCCCATGAAAACGAAAAATCAACCTGCCCTTTTTCAAGCAACTCTGTCATTTGCTCCTTACTTGTTATCTGCTTGATGTATTCAACGGTTTCATTAGCTACTAGTTTTTCATCACTCAACTTTACAAGTCTTCCGTTTTTTCGTATTGTAGGAGGAATTCCTACAGTAATATGGAGATCCGAGCCCCCCTGCTCAACTATTGAATTCAGCATTTCTTCAAGGTTCATATAAATCCTCCATTTCTTATTATGTATAACGAAACTGTTTATGATTTATTCTTGCTTTAATCATTCGAAAAGGATATTTTCGTCATTTCTTCTATGGTTGTTATTCCCTTAAGAACCAAATTCCTTGCGTTGTCTTTTAAAGTTTTCATATTATTTGCCAGCGACAATTCTCTTAGTTCGTCTTCTGTACAGCTTCTGTTTATATACTCTTTATGCTTTTTTGTAAGAGTCATTATTTCATAAACACCAGTTCTGCCCTTATATCCTGTACCGTTGCATACAGCACACCCTTTTCCTGAAAAAATCATAACAGGAGTATCCGTATGAAGCAAAGATAACTCTTCTTGCGTGGCATCGTGAGACCTTTTACAGTTTGAGCATATCTTTCTTACCAATCTCTGCGAGATTACTCCCACTAGTGAAGATGCAACCAAAAAAGGTTCTATTCCCATATCAATAAGTCTTAACACCGTACCCGGTGCATCGTTTGTATGAAGGGTGCTTAATACAAGGTGTCCTGTTATTGCTGCCCTAACAGCTATCTCAGCAGTTTCAGAATCCCTTATTTCTCCTATCATTATAACATTCGGATCCTGTCTTAATATTGACCTTAAACCGCTTGCAAATGTCAACCCTGACTTTGTGTTTACCTGAACATGGTTTATACCTTCAATAATGCATTCTACAGGGTCTTCAATTGTTATAATATTTATATTTGCCTTATTTATTTCATTCAATGCTGTATACAAAGTTGTAGATTTGCCGCTTCCTGTCGGACCGGTTACCAATACTATTCCATGCGGGTTCTGAAGTATACTGTCAAATTTGGCTTGGTCTTCTTCCAGAAAACCCAACTGCTCTTTTGATAAAACAAATGATTTTTTATCAGCTATCCTGAAAACAACTTTCTCACCGTAAACTGTCGGTAAAACAGACACCCTCAGGTCATAATCCTTGCCATCAACCTTTACACTCACTCTTCCATCCTGAGGAGCTCTTTTCTCAGTAATATTCATGCCTGATATTATCTTTATACGGGTTATAAGTGCACTTAATATACCTATATCCGTCTTCATTGATTCATACATTTCACCGTCAGTTCTGTATCTGATTTTTATGAATTTTGAAAAAGGCTCTATATGTATATCACTGGCTCTGTTTCTTATTGCCTGCTCAATTATTGAGTTTACCAGCTTTACAGCAGGAGAATTGTTTACTTCATCACTTTCCTGCTGTTCACTGTTTTCTAAGCCTATTTTTAAATTTGATTCATTTTCCTTTCTAAACTCTTCAACTGCCTGAAGTGCATGCTGACTGCCATAATTTTTATCTATAGCCTTAATTATTTCGTTTGTGGTGGAAATTACAGGCTGTACGTCCATGCCTGTGTATATTGAAACATCATCTATTGCAAACACGTTTAAAGGGTCACTCATGGCAACAGTTAGTATTCCATTCTGTTGGGATATGGCAATCAGTTCATATCTTCTAGCCAAGTTTTCCGGAACCATAAGACATGCTGCCTGATTTATTCTATATTTTTCAAGAATAACATGAGGAATACCAAGCTGAAATTCAAGAACCTGAATAATATCTTCCTGGGTCACTAATCCTTCCGAAACCAAAACTTCTCCAAGTTTTTTTCCAGAAGTCTTCTGAATCTTCAGTGCATCCTCAAGTTGTTCTTTACTAACAAGACCAACTTCCAGTAAAAGATCTCCCAATCTTTTTCTTTTATTATTCTGCATATTCTCCACCCGCTATTTTAACTGAATTAGTATTGAAATAAAAAGCCTCGGGGCATCGAGTCCCTCACCTTTTTGCCAGATTTCCTTTCAGGAAATGACCCTAATAAAAAAAGCAAACACTTAAAGATAACACATTAAGAACAGAATTATGTAACCTACAGAAGAATTAAAACTTATACTTACATAATTTATATTCGACAGAACTTCACAAAACCCTCTATTGCAAGTTGTCTTTTTCTATGTATTTCGCCTATGCATTAAGTATTTTCTTAAAGCACCCGTATATTTCTTTAAGATTATCCTCGGTAAATTTGTATCCGGTCCAAATTTCATATGCATTTATTCCTTGGTAAAACAGCATGCCCAGACCATTTACCGTCTTACATCCCATATCTTGAGCATCTTTAAGAAACTTTGTTTTAAGCGGATTGTATATCACATCATATACTATTTGATTTTTGTTAAAATAATTTTTATTTTTAATTGCAGATTGACCCACATCTGGATACATTCCAACAGAGGTTGTATTTATTATTATATCACTTTCTTCAAAAGCCAGTTTGAATGTCTTGTCTTCAAAGCTACTGTATACCTGCACAACTTCCTTTATGTTTTCGTTTACAATTTCCGACAGTTCTATAGATTTCTCTTTCGACCTGTTTACAATGCTGATTTTTTCAGCATCTTCCATAGCAATCTTAACAGCAATTGAACGAGCCACTCCCCCTGCACCGATAAGAACAACCTTCTTTCCTTTAAATCCTTCTCCAGTTTCTTCTTTGAATGATCTTAAAAAGCCTTCACCGTCGGTATTATATCCGTAAAATCTCCCATCAATTTTTTTGATGGTATTGACTGCACCCATAAGTATTGCTTCCTTGGTATTATCATCAATATACTTCATTATATCTCTTTTATAAGGAATTGTAACATTGAATCCCACAACATCCAAAGCCTTTAATGCTTTTACCACACCTTCCAGATCCTTCTTTTCTACCTTCATGGGGATATAAACAAGATCCAGTCCTAAAAAGCTACTTATGGAATTATGAAGTTGCGGTGACTTCGAATGCTCAACAGGATTCCCTATAAGCCCTAATAATCGCGTTTTCCCTGTAACCCTTACACCAATATCCATGTTTTCTCCTTTTTATCCTTATATTTTCTTTTTTTTAGCAAGACTTTTTTCATATTTTGCCAATACAAATCTTTCTACCAGCCTTTTTAGCCTTACAAATATAAATTCCTTTTCATGCAGTGGCTTTACCAGGATTGTAAACATATTAACTTTGTTTCCACCATATATATCGGTAAAAACCTGATCACCAATTACAGCTGTTTCTTCAGGTTTTATATCCATAAACCTGCAAGCCTTGAGAAATGATTTGTTTCCGGGTTTTGAAGCTCTATGGATTGCATATACCTTAAGCTTCTCGTTAAATTTAACAACACGTTTTTGAGACGCATTTGACACAATACATGTCTTAAATCCGGCCTTTTTGACTTCCTCTATCCATAAAACAGCGTTTTCGTCTGCTTCCTCTACATGTTCCGGTACAAGAGTATTATCTATATCGAGAATAAGCCCTTTTATATTATTTCTTTTAAGGTTTTTAAGATCTATATCAAAAACCCGGTTCACCTTTAAGTCAGGATAAAATTTACTCATTCAATTAATCCTCCATCGTTTATTCTACAAAACTATAATAACAAACTAAGTAACCAAACCGCAACATAAATGTAAATATATATACATGTATTCACATTATTATCTCAACTTTCCCATAGTATGTATGGGCTCTTTGCTGCTAACGCTATATATTTAGTACAAGAGCACTATTTTATTAGTCATTGCTACTAGGACCCACATTAAAACCTTTTACTTCTTCGAAAATATATATACCTTAAATACCAAATCAATGAATGGAGGTATCAGGCAAGTATGTTCAAAAAGACATTATTTTCTTTTCTGACAGTCATAGCATTTCTATCTATGACAATTATTCAACAGCCCGCTTACATATCCTATGCAAAAGATATCCTCATCTCATCTGAAGTTCCGGTAGAATCTTCCTCACAACATGGATTTAGTTCAATATCAACAGGCGGCACACATTCAGTTTTTCTTAATAGCAACGGAACCGTATGGACATGGGGAAATAACTGGCACGGTCAATTGGGAGACGGTTCTACCAAAAACAAAAACAAACGCATAAATGTTTCGGGGATAAAAAACATTGCAGCAATTGCGGCAGGAACTGAACATACTCTAGCATTAACGGAAGACGGAGCTGTATGGGCATGGGGATACAATAACTCAGGTCAGCTCGGTGATTTTTCCAAGCTTAACAAACTATCTCCTGTTAAAGTGTCCAGACTTTCAGCAATCAAAAAAATAGCAGCTGGCGGGCTTTTCTCGGCAGCTGTAGATCAGGACGGAGCTGTATGGGTATGGGGAGATAACACATATGGACAGCTTGGTCTTAGTGTCTCAAATGCAGTTTACGCAGAAATAATGCCTTCAATTGAAAATGTAAAATCCGTCGCTGCGGGTTTTGGTCACCTCATCATGCTTAAAGAAGATGGCACCGTATGGGCTTGCGGTTATAATGAATACGGGCAACTTGGAAACGGTACAAATCAGAATTCCATAACACCTGTACAGGTAAATGGATTGACATCTGTAAAGGCAATAGCTGCCGGGGGGTACCACTCTCTTGCCGTTAAAGATGACGGTACTGCCTGGTTCTGGGGTAGTAGCTTCTGCGGTCAGGCTGGGGATGGCAATATGGGGATAAGACATAATCCTACACAGGTTTCAATTCTGACCAATATAGAAAGTATAGCAGGAGGAGCTTACCATTCTCTTGCCCTTAAGGAAGACGGCACTGTTTGGGCTTGGGGTAGCAATTCAAACGGCCAAATCGGAGAAGGGACATCCGGAAACAAAGTAGTACCCGTTCAGGTAAAAGGTTTGTCAAATGTCAAAAGTATAGCGGCAGGTGATTATCATTCTGTTGCCTTAAAAAACGACCAAACAGTATGGACCTGGGGATGGAACTCTTACGGACAGCTTGGTGACAGCACTTATGTCAATCGCACCACTCCTGTACTTACAGATGGAGATGGGGAAATTACAGACACTAATCCGCCGGCTATTACTGTAAATGGTGTTTCAGACGGTGAGGATTACATGAATGCTGTATTGCCTGAAATATTAATCAGTGACAGCGAATCAGGCATCAGTTCAAAAGAAATACTTCTTAACGGAAGCAATTATATTTCGGGAACTATAATTACAGATGCGGGCAACCACGCTTTATATGTTTCAGCTGTTGACAATGCAGGAAATACAGCTTTTACAGAAGTTAATTTCAAAATTTACAAACCCACATCTATGGAAGTAACATCCACTTCGTCCGATTATAGCGATGAATTTACAATAAAGGCACTTCTAATGTCAGACGGAAGTCCCATTCCTGATAAAAAACTGACTTTCATCATTAACGGCAAAGTTCATGGAAACATTACAACTACAGCTGACGGATATGCAGAATTCACTGCAATACAAGATTTACCCCAGGGGGATTATCCCTTTAATGTGATATTTACCAAGGATAACACAAGCTTTTTAAGTTCTTGCGAAGCAATCGGTATTCTGAACGTACGACCTGAAAATGCTATTGTTGACTACACAGGTCAGCTCACTGTCAAATACTCCGATTCAGTTGAGCTTTCTGCAAAGGTAATTCAGGAAGATGACTTATGTCCAGGAAATTTGTCCCTTGTCAATGTCAATTTCACAGTAGAGTTAGAAAATAGTGACGGCAGTAAAACTGATATAGGAACATACCAAGCTCAATGTGATGAGGTTGGCGATGCGTCAATTAAGATTCCTCTTGAAGTAGGAGTATACTCTGTAAAAGCAACTATTGTTGATAACGATTTCTTTACAACCAATGAAGACAATGCGCTATTGTCGGTATATAACCCGTATGGAGGGTTTGCAATCGGCGGAGGTTGGATAGATAGTAACAATAGTTATTATTTTTCACGTTATAAGAAATCAAGCTTTGGATTCACTGTAAGATATAAAAACGGAAAACCTACAGGTAATCTTTGTTTTCAAAATTTTAACGGTAAAATGTGTTTTAAGAGCACAAGTATTGACTGGCTTATAATAAGCTCAAACGGAGTTCAATTCCAAGGTGTTGGTATAATTCCCGGACATTATGGCAAGTATACTTTTCAGGTTAATGCTAATGACGTATCCTTTTTCCATGGCGACCGTATCAGCATCCGCATATGGAAGGGAAATGACTTAAGTTCAGAGCCTATCTATGAAGCTACAAACGCCTCTGTCCGTGGTGGAAATATTGCGGTGAAGAGCTGGTAGCAGTAAGTATTCCTTCGCTATGAAGAATATATATTAATCAAAAAATGATTCTACATCAAAAAAAATTCGCTTCGCTCATTACTTTTCTTGTTCGCTAGGGAACCCTATGGTTCCCTTCGACGGATGCTTTGCATCCCAGGATGCATGGGCGAGCAGTGTAGCGTAGCGAAACGACCAGCCTGAGCACCCTCCTTAAACCGGGCAAGGGGAATCCCCTTGCCAATCCCCAGTATAGGAATTTACAAAAACTAGTGTTTTCATAAATTCCTATACTTTAAAAAAAACAACAACCGATTATAGACCAAACAACCCCTTACAGACTGAAGAATAAAATTCCTTCTCTGCTATAAGGGGTTGTTAAAATCTTAATATATTTCGAATCTGTACTATAGTTCAGTAGCGAATTTATCAATATATCCTAACAAATATCTTTTCATCATTGCGTAGTCAGTAGAATTTATATCCGTATCACTATTCACATCGGCTGCCATCATGCAAAATTGACTTGGAAATTCATCAATAACTCCTATAATATACTTTTTTAAAATCATAAAATCAGTAGAATTGACTATGCCATTGCCGTCAATATCTCCGATTAGAATATCCGGTCCAGTACTGGGTATAACAATTGTGTCGGAAGTCAAATTTTCTGCCTCTGAAGAAAGAGCACTAAAGGGAAGGAATACAGTACCAAAAAATAAAATCACGAAACCGCAAAGTAACTTTAAATACTTTATGCCCATTATTTATACCCCCTCATAAAACAAATAAAAGTTTAAAAGTTTCTATCTCTATAAACATTATATCACCCTTTTACTGTATTTAAAATGATATAAAAAAATATAACTTTTACTCATCCTAATATGTCGAATATTTTTTTTGTGATTGTTTTTATACTTTTCAAGTAAAAAGTACTGGATTTTTTATATGAAAAGTTGCATAATAGATATGAGGTTTTGCAATATAATTTTATCGGACGTACTTAAAGCTACTGTCTGGATTATATACCCGGTTGATTTAATGTCCCATTGGGCAAAATTTCACAGCTTTTATTTATATTAATCACGAAAATAATTCTACATTGAAAAAATTGATTTTTGTGATATTGAGTTAAGGAAATTGAAGTGCGATGTAAAATCTTTATCGCATTCAATATAGACCATTTTCTTTGTAATAAAGATAATACGGTAACATTTTTATATTTGAAAGGGGTTAGTAAAAAATGTCATATAAGACAAGAATTGAAAAAACTAAAAATCCTAAGAATAAACCGGATTCCAGCAACTTAGGTTTTGGTCAGGTATTTACCGACCACATGTTTATAATGGACTATGAAGAAGGCAAAGGCTGGTATGACCCTCGTATAGTACCGTACGGGCCATTGTCATTAGAGCCTTCAACTATGGTATTCCACTATGGTCAAGCTATTTTTGAAGGACTAAAAGCATATAAAACTGAAGACGGTAGGGTTCTTCTTTTCAGACCATTAAAAAATATGGAAAGGGTAAACATTTCAAATGATCGTCTTTGCATACCTCCTATTGATACGGAATTAGGAGTTGAGGCAGTTAAAACACTTGTAAACCTTGAAAAGGATTGGATACCTGAAGCTGAAGGAACTTCCCTTTATATAAGACCATTTATTATCTCGACAGATCCGTTCCTTGGTGTAAGGTCATCTATGACGTTTAAATTTATTATAATTTTGTCCCCTGTGGGTGCATACTATAAAGAAGGAATAAATCCTGTAAAAATATACGTTGAATCAAACTATGTCCGTGCGGTTAAAGGTGGCATAGGCTATTCAAAAACACCGGGTAATTACGCAGCAAGTCTTAAAGCACAGCTAGAAGCAAAAGAAAAGGGATATACACAGGTTTTATGGCTGGACGGGATAGAAAAGAAATACATTGAAGAAGTCGGTACAATGAATGTATTTTTCAAGATTAACGGCGAGGTTGTAACTCCTTCCCTTGAGGGTAGCATTTTGTCAGGAATAACAAGGGCTTCAACCATTGAACTTTTAAAGTCAATGAATATAAGTGTTAGTGAACGGAAAATAAGTATACAGGAAATATTTGATGCACATGCCGCCGGCACTCTCGAAGAAGCCTTTGGAACAGGAACAGCTGCTGTCATATCTCCTATCGGAGAGTTGAACTGGAATGAAAAAAATATAAAAATAAATAATGGCAAGATTGGTGAACTATCTGCAAAAGTATATGAGACCATAACTAATATTCAGAGCGGAAAGCTTGAAGATAACTTTGGCTGGACAGTTGAAGTAAAGTAGTTTAAAAATGTACTAAAAAGCAGATGATCTATTCATCTGCTTTTTAAATATTACCTTAATGTAACATCACGAAAATTAACTTTTTCAATGTAAAATCATTTTCGTGATTAATATATTATCCAGGAGTAAAAGGTTTACATGAAGAGAATGCTCAACATTAATAAAACCATAGCAGCAATAATTATTTCAAACCTGATACATCTTGTTGTTGTAATAGGCTTACTTGTGTATGCTTTATTTTATGATCTGGAAAAAAGGACTGTACCAAATTTAAACAATACTTCTCTGATATTTTTCATTATTATATTTTTAAGTATTTTTATAAACAGCTTCTTTGCTGTAAAAAATGCTCTTGTACTGAATAATACCAACAATCAGCACAAAATGCTCAAAAGCACCTTGAAATATGTAGAAAATCTTAATAAGACATTAAGGGCGCAAAGACACGATTTTATGAATCATTTGCAGGTGGTATACAGTCTTATTGAAATGGAAGAATATGTGGATGCCTCAGATTATATAGAACAGATATATAATGACATACAAAAAGTGAATAAGGTTCTGAAAACCTCAATCCCTGCTATCAATGCACTGCTTCAGGCAAAACTTCTTCACTGTGAGCAAAAGGAAATCACCGTAGAACTTTCAGTAACCTCAATATTAGAGGGCATAAATCTACCTTCTTGGGAATTATGCCGTGTTTTCGGAAACATAATTGATAATGCTGTTTATGTTTTAGAACGCTTTAACGGAGAAAAGCTAATAAATATAAGTATTTTTGAAGATATTAAATCCTATGGGATTGTGATTGAAAATAATGGACCTGACATTCCCAAAAATATTATAAATAAAGTTTTTGAGGCAGGATTTACGACAAAAGGTAGCGAAGGAGAAGGAATGGGGCTTTCAATTTCAAAAAATATAATTGAAAGATATGGTGGCATCATAACGGTTAAGAGTGCCAATAATTCCACAAGATTTAATATGTATATTCCAAAGCAAAATGATAATACATTGAAAACGACAACATGAACTTCTATTTGTATAATTCAGCAACTAACTATTTTAAGCTGTTATAAACTATATTATAATTAAAGCATGATAAAAAACATATAATAATTTGGGGGTGCTATTATGGAATATATGTCATTGGCAATAAACAGCCCGGAACCTTTTGGTTTTTTAAATTCCATGTCTTTATGGGCAGCAATCTTTTTCATACTAGGTTTTATTTTTATAATAATCGAAATGTTCAATCCGGGATTTGGAGTTCCAGGGATTACAGGCACAATACTTTTATTTATTGGAGTAATAATGACAGCAAGAAGTGCACTGGATGTTCTGATAATGCTTTTAATCATACTGGCAATTTTGGGACTGTCACTGACTCTTGTACTATACTCTGCTACGAGGGGGCGACTATCAAAAACACTTATACTGAATGATTCTTTAGATAAGGAACAGGGATTTGAAAGCAGTGAAGACTTGGATTATTTTCTCGGAAAGGAAGGAATTGCAACAACCGTTTTGAGACCGGCAGGCACTGCAGACTTTGACGGAGTTAAGCTTGACGTTGTTGCAAGGGGTGAATACATTAATAAAGGCGTAAAAATAAAAGTAATAAAGGTTGAAGGAAGAAGAATAGTTGTTAAACAAATAAAATAGTCATAAAAAACAAAACATAAAAATCAAAAAAAGAAAGGGGATTTTAACATGGGTCCAGAAATGAGTTTTTTAGTCGCAATTCTAATAATTGGAGTAATAATTGTATTTCTTGTGCTTTTCTTTACTTTTATACCGGTAGGTCTTTGGATATCAGCCTTTGCCGCAAATGTAAAAGTAGGAATCTTTACACTTGTAGGTATGAGGCTTAGAAGAGTTATTCCGACAAGGGTAGTTAATCCGATGATTAAAGCAACAAAAGCAGGCATAACTGTGTCAATAAACAAACTTGAAGCCCACTACCTGGCAGGAGGTAATGTAGACAGAGTTGTAAATGCACTTATCGCTGCCCAGAGAGCAGATATACCTCTTGAGTTTGAAAGAGCCGCCGCAATTGACCTGGCAGGAAGAAATGTACTTGAAGCAGTTCAAATGAGTGTTAATCCTAAAGTAATTGAAACACCAATCATAGCTGCAATTGCAAAAGATGGAATAGAATTGAAAGCTAAAGCACGTGTTACGGTAAGAGCGAATATAGACCGTCTTGTAGGGGGTGCCGGAGAGCAAACCATAATAGCACGTGTTGGTGAAGGTGTTGTTACAACCGTTGGTTCTTCCGATGATCATAAAATGGTTCTTGAAAATCCGGATGCTATTTCCAGAACTGTTCTTGATAAAGGGCTTGATGCAGGTACTGCATTTGAAATTCTTTCGATTGATATTGCGGATATAGATGTGGGAAGAAATATTGGAGCCCAGCTTCAAACAGACCAAGCTGAAGCTGATAAGCGCATAGCCCAGGCAAAGGCTGAGGAAAGAAGAGCAATGGCTGTGGCAAAAGAGCAGGAAATGAAAGCTGCAGTACAGGAAATGAGAGCAAAGGTTGTTGAAGCTGAAGCTGAAGTTCCCCAAGCAATGGCTGCTGCGTTGCGTGAAGGTAAATTAGGTGTTATGGATTACTACAACATGCAGAATGTTATAGCTGATACTCAAATGAGAGATAGTATATCAAAATCAGGCAAACAGGAAACTTCAAATATTGACAATAAAAAGTAATGCTGTATTTTAAAGGAGTTGTGTAGCTATGAGTAATTTATTTGAAGATATTTCCCGGTCGTTATCAGATATTGTACAAACAGTTCAGAACGAGATACAACCTCAGCAGCAATCTGCGAGAAGTACTAATGCACAGAAAACGGAACGCAAGAAAGTTTTAATAAAGAATGATACTTCCGTTAAAACCGGTGGTGACAAAAGCAACACATCCGATAGGGTAAAAAAAACTCGGGAAAAAATAAAAACATCCGCAGATGATAATAATAACAATGTTAACTATAATAGCAATAACCTTGACTTTTCAAACATGACAAAAAACGAATTGATTCGTGGAGTTATTCTGTCGGAAGTATTAGGCAAGCCCAGATCACGAAGAAGAGGCCGGTGGTAATTGTTGATACACAAAGTTCTTATAGCTGATGATGATAAAGGAATGAGAACAATCTTAAAAAAAGCTATATCACGAATTGAAGGCTTTGAACTTTCAGGTGAAGCAGAAGACGGTGAATCCGCCTTCTGCCTCGCTCATTCTTTAAGACCTGATGTAGTTTTTATGGATGTTGAAATGCCTAAACTTGATGGAGTTGAGTGTGCTAAAAAAGTAATGGAAATAAACCCTAAAACCATGATAATTTTTGCAACAGCTCATCATGAGTACATGCCTGATGCTTTTGACGTTTATGCTTTTGATTATATTGTAAAGCCTTTTAAAATCGAAAGAATTTACAAGACTCTAGAAAGGATAAAAAACCTATCGAATAAAGAAATTGTCCCCTCCATCGATAAAATATACGCAATTTCAAAAGCTTTAGATAAGCTTATAATAAAAAACAAAGAAGGTATAAGTTTTATTGATATGAACGAAATAATACTTATACAAAGAGAAGACCGTTCGTCAGCAATATATACAGCTAATGAACGTTATGTAACTTCCGAAGGACTGGCGGAACTTGAAGAACGTCTTGATAAATCTATATTTTATAGAAGCCACAAGT
>LSQX01065602.1_pt1 | contig 16364 bp, 9 predicted proteins | sample 654561 | NCBI WGS metagenome assembly LSQX01 (sample SAMN04489861, study PRJNA283612) | anaerobic digester metagenome | isolation source: 4 biogas reactors fed with cattle manure at either 37C or 55C with and... | place: Denmark: Kongens Lyngby | collected 2014 | reverse complement strand
GCTCCGGACACCTGGATGTCCATGGTGGGCGCCTATTCCCTCGATGGCCTCATCTCCGACTATGCCGGCTACACAGTGCAGTTCCGTTGGTATTTCCAATCCAACGACAACGCGCCCATCGGCACTGGCATCATGATTGACGACGTGACCATCTACAACGATATCTTCATCGCTCCTCCAGACAACCTGGCAGCCTCTGTTGAAGGCAACGACGTCACCCTGAATTGGGAACAGCCCGGTTCCGGTGGTGGCGGTGGCGAAGAAGGCTGGCTGCACTACGACGTCGAAAACTCCGGTAACGCCATCGGCACAAGCGGCGCGGTTGAATTCGCAGTGGCAGCGAAATGGGATCCGATTGGTGAATATGGCATCAACGACTACGTTGGCATGAACATCACCAAAATCAAATTCTATCCTGCGGAAGTAAACTGCAACTACACCCTCCGCATCTGGACTGGCGCCGCTGGCGCAATCGCCTACGAACAGGCTGTGCCAAACCCCGCCATCAACCAGTGGAACGAAATCACCCTCACCACACCCTGGACCATTCCCAGCCAAACCCAGATTATGGCTGGCTACAACGTCAACACCCAGACCGGACATCCCGCTGGCTGTGATGACGGTCCACACGTTCCCGGATATGGAAACATGATGTATTGGCAGGGAAGCTGGACCACCCTGGCAAACGTAAGCTCTTCTCTCACCTACAACTGGAACGTCCGCATTTACGTGGCAGACGCCGATGGCAAAGAATATGTCCTTGGCTATGGCCCCGTGGAATATGAAGACAATCCGATTTGCAACGACCCCTTGGTTTTGAGCCACAATGAAAACAGAAACAGAGCCTCCGGATTCAAAATCTATCGCAACAACATCGAAATCGACGAAGTTGGCGGAACCGTTCTCACCTACACCGACATGAACGTGGAAGGTGGCTTGCACACCTATTATGTCACCGCCATGTATGGCGCGAATGAATCCACCGCCTCCAACGCGGTGAGCGCTTTCGTGTTGCCCGAAATGCACGCTGAGCTCTATCATGACGATGGAACTGCCGAAGAAGGCATCAACGTTGGCTCCACCAAGCAGATGGCTGTGAAACACAATTATGACCGCGCTGCAACAGTGAAGTATGCCAAAGTCTTTGTCCACACTCTCGGCTCAGCTGGAATCATCGTTCGTGTGAATGACGACGACGGCGCCGATGGCATGCCTGGCACGCAATTGGCTCAATATCAGTTCCCCGCCTCCTCCGTTGTGGAAGGCTGGAACTGGATTCAAATTCCCCCAACCGAAACCGACGGCAGCTTCTATCTGACAATTCTCGAAACCGCGAACGCTTCCGCCATTGGATTGGACACCTCTTCAAATGGCTATAGCTTCAAGAAGATCGGCACCGACTGGGATCCTGTCACGACCGGCGAAATCATGCTCCGCGCCATTGTGGAATATTCAACCGCCAACGACGACAACGTGACTCCCGTTTACGTGCTCGACGCCGTGAACTATCCCAACCCCTTCAACCCTGAAACCACCATCGCCTACAGCATTCCCAAAGCCGGAAATGCCAGCCTGAAAATCTACAACACCAAAGGCCAGCTTGTCCGCACCTTGGTGGACGATGTGCGCGATTCCGGAAATCACAGCGTTGTGTGGAACGGATGTGACAATGAAGGCAGAAGCGTCTCCAGCGGACTGTATTTCTATCGCCTCAGCAGCGATGGCAACACTGTCACCCGCAAGATGCTGCTTGCCAAATAACTAAAAATCAACGGCTTCAAAGCCAATCAATACGGGGAGCGGCCAACCCGGTCGCTCCTCTTTTTTAATATGAAAAAATCGGGGTTGACAAATCCATGCCCCCTCCAAATGATTGAACCTTCAAAGAACACGATAGGAGATTGAGTGCAAAAACGCCTGACTTTCACCCTGCTCATCCTGCTGCTTACAAACCTGTATGCCGCCACCGTGAGCGGTTTTGTGACCCGTGCCGACAGCGGCGAACCCATCCAATTTGTGAACGTTTCCGTAAGCGGCACAAAGATTGGCACTCAAACAAATAAACAGGGTTACTATGTCATCTCGCTGAACCAAACCGGCACTTTTCAACTGAATTTTTCCCTTGTCTCCCATCAACGCGAAAGCCAAAACATCACCGTCCGCGCGCTTTCGGATGAGATAACCCTGAACGTCCAGCTCACAAAAAGCTCTGTGGAACTGGGCAAAATTGTGGTGACCGCGGAAAGCGAAAAAGGCATGGATGGTCCCGTGATTAGGGCCAGCTCCATCAACCGTGGCAGGGAGGAAATCCAAAACGTTGTCTCCACCGCGGAAGCGGACGTTTTCCGAGCCGTGCTCACCCTCCCGGGCGTGATGCCCATTTCGGATTTCTTTTCCGGGCTCTACATCCGGGGCGGTTCACCAGATGAAAACCTCATCCTGCTTGACGATATCGATGTTTACAACCCCAGCCATCTGGGCGGGCTTTTCAGCACTTTCAACACCGACGCCGTGGAAAACGTGGAACTGATTAAAGGCGGCTATCCCGCAAAATATGGCGGACGGCTTTCCTCGGTTCTGGACGTCACAAACCGCCAGGGAAACAGGGTTGAACACCACGGCGTGGGACGCCTAAGCCTGATTTCCAGTTCCGCCACCCTGGAAGGACCCTGGAAACTTGGCAGCCAAAGCGGCTCCTACATGGCATCCTTCCGCCGCACCTATCTGGAATTGCTCAAAGCCATTTACGATGCATTGCCAAATTATTATTTCTACGATGGCCACGCGAAAGTGAATTGGGATATCAACCCCGCAAACAAGCTCAGCTTCAGCGCCTATCTGGGACGTGACGACATGATCTACGATTTGGGCAGCGTCCTGGATGTCGATTGGGGAAACAAAACTGTCTCCGCCCGCTGGATGCACCTGTTTTCACCCCGGCTCTATTCAAACTTTGTGGTGGCAGGAAGCCAGTTCAACAGCAGCATGGGCCAGATTTCCGCGGATGGCGAAGAAACCATCTTTGGCAGCGACAACTTCATCAAAGACCTCACCACCCGCGGCATATTCAATTTTAAACCCAACAATAGCCACGAACTGGAAGGCGGTTTCGAACTGAAATACAACGATACTTCCCTGAAAGTGGAAACCTCCTATCAGGTTGACCCCAGCGGACTTCCAGACGCCAAAATCTCTTCGCTCACCTCCTCGGTTTTCCTGCAGGATAGCTGGGTGATAAACCCCTTGTGGACTCTGCAACCAGGCTTGAGGGCAAACTGGTATCAAACCCTGAAAATCCATCCGCCCCAGGTTCCCGCCGCTTCCTACTTCAATCTGGAGCCGCGGCTTTCCTTCAAATGGACTCTGGACGCCGGCGAAGCCATCTACCTGAATTTTGGCACCTTTAACCAATATTTGGCATTGCTGTCCATGGATATAAGCACGCCCTTCGACGTTTGGATTCCAGTGGAAGGAACCATGCCCCCAGCCAAGGCGCTGCATTATATTATTGGCTACAACAGACGTTTGGGCAGGCATCTCGCCCTGGAAACCGAAGTCTATTACAAGGACTATAAAAACTTGCTCCAGCTCGACTATAACACGTTTTTCAACTGGAACAACGAAACCGGCACCCTTTCTGACGCCATGCGTTCCGGAACCGGACATGCCCTGGGCTTCGAAGTGCTTCTGCGCAACGATTGGAACGGCCTGGAAGGCTTCGCGGGCTACACCTTCAGCCGCGCCCGCCGCAAAATCGATGGCATGAATCTTGATCCCCTCACCGGGGAACCGCTTCCTTTTTTCCCCCGTTTCGACCGCAGCCACAGCCTCACCGTGGTGGAAAACTATAACATCAGCGAAAACACCGGCTGGCAACCTTTTGGGGCGGATTTCAAACTGGGGCTGAATTTAAGCTTCAATTCCGGTCAGCCTGTGGAAATTCCGGAAAGAATCTATTTCGATGGCGAAAACTTCAGCATCATCTATAGCTATAAAGATGGTCAACGCCTGCCCAACTATTTACGTCTGGATATGAGCGCCAAACTGCAGTGGCACAATCGCTGGGGAACCATTGAACCCTATTTTGACGTGATTAACATCTTTAACCGCAAAAACGTCAGCTTCCGCAGCTACAGCCTTGAAGCTCAAGAAGATATGACCTTAAGTCTGCAAGCTCAGGATGGCAACCAGTTTCCCATCCTGCCTTTTCTGGGAGTGAACATCACATGGTGAAAAAGCTTTCCTTCGCGCTTTTCCTGTTGCTTTTTGCCCTCACGGCCTGCCAAAATACCAGCGGACCGCGCTTTGAAGGCGAAGTCCACACTCTTGCCGGCTTGCTCGTGGCAGGCAAACCCATTGGTCTGGAATACCCGGTCTATGTGACCCGCAGTTCCACCATCGAAAACTTTAATCCTTTGGAGCTTTTCGTTTGGGACGCCGAAATCACTGTCCGGGACTTGGATACCGGGCTCGAATTTGAACTCAGCCCCGCTCTTCACGATTTTAAATTCAAATATATCGACACGGCGGAAAACATCATCCAGCCTGAACACCGCTATCGCATCGAAGTCAGAATCCCCGGCTTCGATAAACTCATCAGCGCAGAAACCACAGTCCCACCCTGCATCCATGCCGAACCAAATCCCTGGAACACAAATCCGCCCGGAATCGGCTGGTCCTTGGACGCCAACACCCAAAACGAGATTCAATTAAGCCGCATCGACAGCGATTTTCCCGCCATTGTCAATACCGGCATCCATTCCGGCACCATGTATATGGCGGTGGAAACATACTGTTTGGAAGATTTTAGCACCGAGCTGGAATATACCTCACCACTTTTGGAAGATACGCAACCCTCAGCCGAAATTGAAGCTGCCTACAATGCCGGACGCCCCCCACGCCGCATCAACATGATGTATCGATTCAACTCCGCCCCGTTGCCCGACCTGCCCGACAACTACATTGTTTTAAACAACTATTCCGTTGCCTTCTTTTTCTATGGCCGCTATCGTCTCCGTCTCAGAATCGTGGACGAAAATTATTACAACTATAACTTCATGGAGGAAGGCTATTTACACGGCGGTGTGAACAACGCCCTGGGCTATTTCGGTTCCGCCAGTTCCATAGATATGTTCACCTGTATCGTGAAGTAGGATGCAACCTTAATCCGCCCTTGACCCTGGCCCATGTGTGCCACATTCATGCCTCATTATCATCCCGCCAAAAAAATGGGATGCTCAGGGGATGAAATGCAGTTACTGCTGAGCCAGAAGCAAGAGCGGAACAGGCTTGAGGGCAGGCTTTAGAAGGCCGTCTATGTTGGGGAAACCTGGTGCTTCCTGCTTGCCGCCTTATGTCTCCCTTATGTTTCAAAAGCCAAACATTGGCGATACAAAGGTTTAGGGCACTGGGCGCCTGAAATCAAGAGGCTCGTTCATATATTGATGCGAGGTAACTCTATGTTTGGAAAATCAAAAAGACATCCAGGAATTATTCCACACCGGCATCTTCGAACTTTGTGTGTTCCTTGAAGCGAGTCATTTTCAGGCGGCCGAAAAAGGAATCCACGGCGCTGTAAAGAACTGGTATCACGAACAATGTGATGAGAGTGGCAAAGCTGAGCCCAAAGGCAAAAGTCACAGCCAGAGGACGCCACACCTGAGAGGAAGGATCGGTGGAAAAAACCAGGGGCAGCATTCCAGCCACGGTGGTGGCGGTGGTCAAAATGATGGGACGCAGCCTGGCTGAACCGCTGTTGATGATTGCGTGCCAGCGATCGGCGCCCTGCTCTCTTTCCTGGTTGATAAAATCAATCAGCAGAATGGCATTGTTTACCACCACACCAGCCAGTGCCACCAGTGAAAGCATAGTGTTCAGCGAAAAGGAAAGCCGGGTGATTAGTAGCCCAATCACCACGCCGATGAAAGCAAGCGGGATGGTTGCCATCACGATCAGCGGCTGCACATAGCTGCGGAACTGTGAGGCAAGGATGGTGAAAATCGCCAGTAAAGCAATCAGGAAACCGATTCCCAGAGAGCTGTAGGATTCGTTTTGATGTTTTTGAACACCGCCGAATTCCATGGTGTAGCCTGGGAAGCGCTGTTCAAAGTTTGCCAGCGTGCCCTGTGTGGAGCGGAGTTTGCTTCCGCTCAGGATATTCACCACTTCCTGAGTGCTGCGTTTTTTGCGGGTTTTGCCTTCGTAATACTCGCCCACGGAAGCGGTTACGGAAAGAACGCGGTCTCCATTGTCGTGAGTAATGCGGGAGATGCTGCTGCCGATGTCAAAATCCGCCAGTTCGCGGATGGGAACCAGCATTCCTGTGCGGCTTCTCACTTTGAGGTCTTTCAGGGTTTCAAAATCCTGGGTATAGCGGTCGTCCAATTTCACCACAATGGGAATTTCGTCCACGCCGTTTCCGCGAAAACGGGTTACTTCACTGCCCGCGCTTGCCAAGCGGATGGCAGAGGCAACCTGGGCAACGCTGAGCCCATACATGGAGAGCCTTTCCTGGTTCATCACGATGCGGGCTTCCATCTTGCCGGGGTCGTTGCTGTCGTCAATATCTTTGACACCGGGTATCTTTTTCAGGCTGGATTTCACCACATCACTGATATAGACCAGGCGCTCCAAGTCTTTGCCTTTAATGCGGATATCCACATCCTTGCCCAAGGGCGGACCGGCTTGGGAAGTGCTGAATTTATAATTGTATAGCCCGGGGAGCGTGTCCAGATATTCGCGGATTTCATTTTTGATTTCTTCGTGGGTGGATTTCATCTTTTTAAGCGGGACAAGATCGATTCTGAGGCCCGCGTTGGAGGTTTTGTTTTCCCGTATGCCCTGGCTGCTGAGGGAACCAACGTTTGAGACCACGAATTCGATATCATCCTTGTGTTTCAGCGAAAGAATCTTTTGTTCCACGAGGCTCACCACGCGGTTTGTTTCTTCCAGCGATGTGCCCAGCGGCGTATATAATTCCAGGCTAATGGTTTGAGAGAGCGAGCCGGGGAAAAACTCGAACCGGATGGCGCCACTGAACAACACCAGAATAGAAATAAAAAGAAGTAAAAGCGTTCCGCCCAAAACCCAGCCGCGGTGTTTCAGGGCACGGGTTATCACCTTGCGATAAAATCTGTTAATAGGCCGAATCATGCGGGTGGTACGGTCTTCACCTCCAGAAATGCCGCGTCCGAACTGATATACGTTTGTGGGCAAAATCACCATGGATTGGAACCACGAAGCCAACAGCGCGACGCTGACCACGATGGGAAAAACCGATAGAAATTGACCCATGATGCCGCCTGTGAGCAGCATGGGCATAAAAGCCGCCACTGTGGTCAAAGTGGATGCAAAAACGGGGGAGATGATTTGGTCTACTCCGGACACGATGGAAGCGCGATGATCCAAGCCCATTTCCTTGTGCCGTTGGATGTTTTCCAACACCACGATGGAATTATCCACCACCATGCCCACCACGATGATGAGAGCGAAGATGGTGAAATTATTGAGGGTTACGCCAAAAAGCGGCACTATTATGAAAGTAATCAGCAGGGAAAGAGGGATGCCGGTTGAGGCAAATGCGGCATTGCGCCAGCCCAAAAAGAGCAGCAAGGCGCCAAAAACCAGCAGGATGCCCATCAGAGCGCTGTTGCTGAGAGCGCCGATGCCATTTTTGACGTCGATGGAGCCGTCATTGCGCACGCTAATTTTGGCTCCGGGATGGGATGCTTCAAATTCTGTGATGTATTCCCGAACCCGTTCCATCACTTTGATGATGTTGCTATCGCCTTTTTTATATAAGAAAACGCTGATGCCTTCCTGGCCGTTAAGCTTGGCAATGGTTTGGGATTTTGAAAGGGTATCGCGCACGGTGGCAATGTCGTTGACAACGATGGAACGCCCTGATGCGTCGGAAGTTAAAATCATCCTGCCAATCTCGTCCATGGAGTTGAATTGCCCCAAAGCGCGCACCAAAAATTCGGTGTTGCCATATTTTGCGGTGCCGCCGGGAATGTTCAGATTGCGTCCCTGCAAAACGGCGGAAACATCGGAAAGACTTAACCCGTATGCATCTATCCTGGCTTGGTCCACATCCACCCAGATTTGGTGGTCACGGGCGCCAATCAATTCTGCTTTGGAAATATCCGGCAATTTCAAGATACCATCGCGCAGCTCATTTGCCAGCTCACGCAGAGCGAGAGGTGTAAAATCCCCACTCACAACGAGTTGGGAGATGGGGTTGAGTTCGCGCATGCTGAGCCTGATGATGACGGGGTCCATCGCTTCGCTGGGCAAATCGTTTATCTTGCTCATTTCGCGGGTCACCAGGTCGTAGGCTTCTTCAGAATCCACACCTGTTTCGAAGGAAACGATAACCGTGGAGCTGCTTTCTTCGGTTATGCTTTCGATGCTGTCCAGCTTGGGAAGATTGTTGAGGCCTGTTTCCACCTTGTTTGTAACAAGTTCTTCCATCTCCTGAGGCGAAGCGCCGGGATAGACCACCACAACGATGACGCGGCCAAATTCCACAGCGGGAAACTCTTCCCGGGGCATGCGAACCATGGAAATCACGCCCATAATCACAATGGCAATCACCAGCATGTTAATCAAAACGGAGTATCTGATTGAAAGGTCAGCAATTTTCATGGTTTAGTTCCTAACCTGAACTTTAGCTCCATCCTCAAGGTTGTCCGCGCCGCTGGTGACGATGCGGTCTCCCGGTTTCAAACCGCTTTCGATGATGGCGAATTCTCCGATTATCTTGCCCAGCGTCACTTCACGTTTGTGCGCAACGTTCTTTTTATCAATCACATAGACATAGTATTTGCCAAACTCCGCCTTGAAATTTGTGATGGTGGAATAAAGCATTTCCGAGTGGGTTTCGGTGAGAATTTTGGCGGTTACCACCATGCCGGGCAAAAGTCCGCTGGGGTTGGCAAGGTCGATTTCGAGAGGATAGCTCGCGGAGCCGGGTAAAGGTGTGATGCCAAAGCCTGATACGGTGGCTGAAATGGGTTCCTTGCCGGGGTAGATAATGGTTGCTTTTTGCCCCCGGCGCAGCTTGGAAATCTGGCTTTCTCCCACTCCGGTTCTGAGGACGAGGCTGCTGGCGTTGGTGATGGTTACAACTGGCTGTCCCTGCGCAACAAACTGTCCCGTCGCGATATAAAGGTTTGTGATGGTGCCTGCTTCCGGAGCTGTGAAATATGAGCCATCCATGCTGCTGCGAGCTGCTTCCAGACCCGCTTTCGCGCCGTCCAGCGAAGCTTTCGCGCCCTCGTAGGCACTGATGGCGTTGTTGTATTCGGCTTGGGAAATGAGGTTTTTGGCGCGCGATTCCTCGGCGTAATTTTTGTTTCGTTGAGCCGTGTCGAAGGTCGCTTGGGCAGAGGAAAGCCCGGCTCTGGCTTGATCCAGTCGATATTGATAGCCTTCATTTTCCATTTTGCCGATGCGCTCTCCGATATTCACGTGGTCGCCCAGTTTTTTATAAAGTTGCAGGACGCGCCCGGAGGCGATGCTGCTCATGGTGACGTTGGAGATGCCTTCAAGTTTGCCGTGAACGGTGATAAAATCGTCCAGCGGTCTCAGGCTAAGAGTTTCCACCGTAACGGGTTGCGTTTCATCATCGGTTTTTTGGTCGCTGTTTTTGCCGCGTTTGCAGGAGGATAATCCGAGCAATGCGATGACCAGGATGATTAAAATGTATCTTTTTTTCATGGGTTTGCTCCCGAAATTATTATTGCATCAAGCTGTTGTGGGGTTTCAAAAGCCAGAACCTGCATCAGAGCGATGCGAGCCTTGTGGTAATCAAACACCGCGTTGGAATGGGAAATCCTCGCTGCGGAAAGCATCAGTTCCGCGTCCAGCAGGTCTTTGGAAGAGATGAGCTCCAGACGAAAGCGTTCCTGCAGTTGCAGATAGCTCTGTCTGGTATAGTCCAGAGCGACAGAACTTGCCCGGAATTGCTTCGCGGCTCCCACCAAGTTTAAAACCGCGGCTTCTGTGCCCAGCAAGATGGCGTCGGTGGCGGCTTTGGTTTCCAGAAGTGCTTTGCGGTGGGTTAATTGGGCTTTTTTATGTTCAGCCACGCTGCCAAGCTGGGGAAGCAGAGGCAGGGAGGCTGTCAGCATTATCTGGTTGGAATTATTGAACTTATAGCGGTCGAGTCCATTTTCATTGAAATTGCTGCTGCCAACAAGCATTATGGTGGGCAAAAACGAGCCTTTGGCAATCTGCATGCCGCGGCGGGAAAGCTCCAGACTGCCTTCCAAGGCTTTCAACGCGCTGCTGGTTTGTTTGCTCTGGTTCAGCGCGTTTTGGCTGAGGTTTGCCACTTCATCGGCTCCATAGCCGTCCAAAATCATCAGAATTGGGTCGTTGTCGATTTCAGGAAGCTCCTGTGCCAGAGGAAGATAGTCCAAGTCCAGCATGTTTTTAAGCTGAAGACGGGAAAGCTGTAGAGCTGTTGCAGATTGGAGAATCTTCACTTCCTTGGAGGCGAGCTGGCTTTTGAAAAGCAGAAAATCGGCATTTGAAAGCAGGCCGTTGTCATACTTTATCTGGGCGATTTCAAGATTCAGAGAGGCGGATTGTCTGTCCAGTTCCGCTATTTTTTGCAGGTCCTGCGCCTGGAGCAGGGTCAAAAAGAGGGTGTTGACATTGGTCATCAGGCTCAAACGTTCTGATTCGAGGCCGATTTGGGACAGTTGTTCTCCCAGTTTTGCCATCTGATATGCCTGCCAAGCTCTGCCACCCATAAAAATTGGCTGGGTGAGCGTGAGGCCAAACTGGCGCATATCCTTATTCAGGACGACGGGGCCAAAGCTGGTTTGCACGCTTTGCGCCGGGTCCATGTAAATCCATGCTCCGTCAAGCTTTAGAGAGGGCAAAAAGCTGCTCAGTGCCACGTTTGCCGTTTCGTGGGTGATTTCAGCTTCTGCGAGCTTCGCCTGCCAGGAAGGGTTGTTCTCCAAAGCCAGTTGCAGCGCCTCTTCCAGGCTGAGTTTCTGTGCCCAAAGCGGGGCCATCAGGATCAGAATCAGGATGAAGAAAAGGCGTTTAAATCCATTTATTTGCATATTAAAATCCATAATATTCAGTGTTAAGTTTGTTCACGTTTCTGATAGCGGCTATTTTGTCAAGTTATTTTTCCAGAAGTTCATATTTGGAGGGTGCAGGATAATCCGCCCTCAGCTTCACTCTTGATTCCAAAAAGAGAGTTCGTTCATAGACATTTGTGAGTCCCCCGTCCCAGAATCGGGCTGTTCAGGTGGGCGCGTGAAAGGACTCATGAACTGGAAAAAAGAGCGAGGCAGGTTTGATATTATCGGGAAATGATTTTTGCCAAGCATACCAAAATAATAGGATAGCTTTGCCAGCGTGAAAAGCAACTTGACACAAATGCGGCCACGGTAGAAATTGAAAAAAATTCTGAAATTGGAAACTCGAATGGATAAAAGACCATCGTGGCAGCGTTATTTCATGGAAATGGCAAAACTAGCATCTACCCGCAGCACCTGTTTGCGCAGGCATGTGGGCGCGGTTTTGGTGAAAGACAATCAAGTGCTTTCCACGGGTTACAATGGTAGCCCCAAAGGTGTAAGGCACTGCAGTGAAGCAGGTTGCCTGCGTGCGCAAAACAATATTCCCTCCGGTCAGAAGCATGAGCTTTGCCGTGGTCTGCACGCGGAACAAAATGCCATCATCCAATCCGGACTGAACGGCGCCAGCGCCCGCGGTGCCACACTTTTTTGCACCCATCAACCCTGTAGCATCTGTGCAAAAATGATTATAAATGCTGAAATCAAAGTGGTTTACATTGCCGAGACATATCCTGATGCCCTGGCGGAGGAATTGCTGAAGGAAGCGGGTGTCCAGCTCTTCCACTTCGATATGGAGAGCGGTGCGTCAAAACGGCTGCTATAGTTTTTAGTTTCCTTTGATTAAGCTGATTTTTTTGCTGAGCACCTTATCCCCTGAAATCATTCTCACGAGATAGATTCCGGAAGATAATTCCTTGCCACTAAAGTCTTTGGCGTCAAAACTGAAGCTGTGGCTGCCGGCATTTTTTGTGTCTGAGCACAGAGTCCGGATTTTCTGTCCTTTCAGATTATAGACACTCAATTCCAATGTTCCCGGCGAAATTGTCTTGGCTTGGATTTGGATGGAAGAGCTGAAAGGATTGGGGAAAACATCCAGCGAGGAAGTAAGCGGCGGAGTGGCAACATCTTGAGTCGATGTGTTGTTCAGCATTTCGGTAACTGCGGACTGAAGAAATCCACGCACCCCATCCGGTTTCATAAAATAAAGCGGAAATCCCAGCAAGATGAAATCCATGCCGGAATCCGGGTTCAGCATCCGCAGGGCGGCGCAATTGCCATTTCCCTGAGCGGTGGGGCTCATAACTGCCGTGTAGATGGGCTGTTGTGCTCCCGAAAAGGTATAGATGTAGGGCAGCATTCCGTTCCAAATACTCAAAACTTTATCCGGATCCACTTCCAGTTCTGGATACTGCGCGGATTGAGCACTGATGAGGCTTGGCGAATTATCATATATCAGCTCGACGTTTCCTGCGAAGCGGCTTAAAAATATATCGGAAAGGACGGAAGGGGTTTTCCAACCGGAGAGGATAAGTTTCCCGCCACCAATAAGATAGCCACCCAGAACATTTTGGTGATCGATGAGCAGGTTTTGAGAAAAATCATCGGCGTGCCAAAACACAACTTTATGATTGCCAAGCACATCCAAGGGTGGAAGACCTTGGGACGCCACATCCCAATCCTGATATTGGATGGGGGAAAGCGCTGCTGCGTAAAAAGAATCCACCATGGCGTCATCTGGATTGATATTGGCGCCATTTCCGTCACGGGTTTCATCCACCACCAACAGGTTTTCTGCGAATGTAAAACCAACAGGCGTAGCTTCCATCGGCTCCGAACGCGTGCTGACCCAGCCATCCGGATCAACCGCGGAGATGGCGTAAAACCAACTCTGTCCGTTTTCCATGCTGGTATCTGTAAAGCTCAGTTCATCAAGGGGTTCGGAGTTCAGGAGTTCCCAGTCACCACCCATGGTCGCGCCAAAGCGATAGACGTTGTAACGCAGATTGGGATTATCTTGGAATCTTTCCCAGGAAAGCAGCACAGACCCATTGGAAGGCAAACATTCACTGATTACTGGTTTCAGCTCAGTGTGTGAGCGCAGCAGAGCCCAGTTGTTGTGGTTCGCGGAAAAGATGGCGGCTGGACTGATGGTGGCGTTAAAAAAGTTGTCCACGCCATCCGGGTCAGCAAAAACGAGGAGGGAATCGCTCTGCGCGCCGTTTTGGAGGCGGAAAGGCACTTCAATATGAAAGGGTGTGGTGGTGTTAGATGTGGTTTTAGCGAAAATCCGCAAGGGTTGGGCTGCTTCGTCGTGGGTCCAGATACTGTATTCAAATGCTGGAATGCCGGCGCTAAATATCCATTGGTCAAAGAATTGAGTGAGGTTTTGGCCGCTGACCTGTTCCGCCTTGGCTTGAAATTCGGCGGTGACCACATTGCCTCCGTTGTTTTCGGCAAACCATTCCTGCAAAAGCTGGAAGAAAGCATCGTTGCCAAGCTTGAGGCGGAGCATGTGCAGCACTGAAGCGGCTTTTTCATAGGATGGCGGTGCGAAATATGAATTGAAAGCTGGATCATGGATAATTTGCGGCCCGGCGCTGTTTTCCCAGCTTAGGTAATATTGATGATAACTGCTGGAAACATAGTCACATGCGGCCTGCCAGCCTTCGGTTTTGTCCACCCAGATATGCTCGGAATAGGTGGCAAAAGCTTCGGACAGCCAGACGTCGTTGAAATCCAGAAACGAGACGGCATTTCCAAACCATTGGTGGGCAAGTTCATGTGCCACAGTCAGTTCATGCGTGCCACTGCCATTTATGATGTAGCTACCCAGGGTGGTCATGGTTTGGTGTTCCATGGCGCCAAATGTGCTCATGTTCACAACGGAATTGCCATATTTTTCAAAAGGATAGGGGCCGAACAGCTCGGAAAAATAGTCTATCATCAGGGGCATTCTGGCGAGGTCAATCTGCGCGTTGTTATATTGATTCTGCATCACAAAATTCTGGATGGGGACGCCCTGAATCGGAGCGTGTTGTGTGAACTCCACATAGGGACCGCAGGTCACACAAACCAGATAGGTGGTCATGGGATCCGCGCTGTGCCAAACCGTTGTGGCAGTGCCATCTCCGTTGTTTGTGATTGATTGCCGTGTTCCGTTGGAAGCAACTTTCCAATCCTCACGCAGGGTCACATTTAAGTTCACGGTGGCTTTATCCCAGGGATGGTCATAACAGGGCCACCAATAACGCGCAGCGTCGGGATCGGAGATGGTGAAAACAGTGTTGGAGGAAAATATCATGCCAACGTTGTAAGGTGAGCCGGAGAGGATGGGGGTGCCCTGGTAAAAAACCTGTGTGGTAAATGTTTGTCCCGCAGGAATATCCACATTGATATCGATGATGCCAGCCGCGTGTGTGTATGTGGCAGGCGCGCCATTCAACAACACCGAGCTAACATCAAGCCCAACCAGGTTATAGGGAATTGAATCCAGGTTTTCCTGGGCTAACACAGTGGCAACAACGTTTCCTTCGATTTGCCTGGCAGTTTGGTCGATGCTGATGGTAATGTCATAGTGCAGCACATCAAAACCGGTGTAAAGCTCCGCTCGGTTTTGGGAACCTGATGAGAATCCAGGTCGAAAAGGTTTTCGCTGCGGTGCGATTGCGCTAAAGGCGCTGGCGGCAATAACTAATAGCATGATAATCGAAAGACTGCGCTTCATATCCATCTCCTTCAAGATAAGTCACCTATTTGAAAGCAATAAGGCTTCCAAAACGCCGGAATTTGTGTGGTGAACCGGTATTTGCGGGTATTTCAGCCCATCAATTGCCTGTTTCATTTTTACCGGGCTTCGGTTTAGTAATTAAAGTTTCAGTTCTATGAATTTGGTCTGGATTTCGTATCCTTTCAAAGCTTCAAGGCTTTCCAAGGCTTGTTTATAGCGCTCCAACTGACTTTCATCCTTCTCTTTTCCCGTTTTATAATCCAAAATCAAGGCTTTTTTGTTTTTGGTATCCAGGAGAAGGCGGTCCAAACGCTGTTCATAACCACGATGCCAAACTGTGAATTCGGTGAAAACCTTGTCGTAGCCGGAAGGGAAGATATCCTCTTGGGTGAGGTTGTTCTTCAATTTATCAAGCTTGGCACGCAGTTCGTCGAAGGTTATGATGGCGCCAAAACGAGCCAAACACTGTTTGAAAGCGTGCTTGTGTTCTGCCTGGCTGCCTTTTTTCAGATAGCTGAGATAGTGGTGAGCCAGGTCACCAAACAGGCTGCCACGGTCTTCCAGCCACACTTTTTTCCAATCCATGTGCCTGTGACCTTCATCTGGTTTCACTTCTAAAGCAGGTTTTTCAGCTTCAACAGGCAAGGCGGCGGCGAGATTATCCACGCAGACACCTTCCTCAGTTATTTTTTTATCCTTTTTGTCATCAGTGAATTCACCGCTGCCCTGCCAAACATATTTTCCCGATTCATCCGGCGTCAATTCTTTCTTTTCAAAGAAATCCATGATGGAGGCTGCCACCAAGGGCGGCAGTTTTAAACCTTCATTTATTGACTTCTGCAAATAATTATCGAAGCCATTTTTGTCCTGATATGCCAAACAGATATGTAAAGCTGATTTAGCGCGGGTTAGCGCTACGTAGAGAGTGTTTAGTTCTTCCAGTTTTTTGCGGTTATCTGCTGCTTGAACGAGATGGTCAAAATCCGATTGTTCCAGAATATTTCTGTAGTTGTAGGTGAGGGCAAAATCACGCAGGGATTGGAAATCAACAGTGGCGTAATCCACAAAGTGTTGAAAATGTCCGGAGTCTCTTCCTCCCTGAGCGCTGAGATCGTGGAAAAGGAAAACATGGTCAAACTGTAAGCCCTTGGATTTATGGATGGTTAGCAGTTCCAGAGCGCCTTCGCCTTCGACGGAAACTTGCTTCATGAAATCCTGTTGCTGGTTGTCTTCCAAAAAGTCCAAAAACGCGGGAATGGAGATATGGCCGCTGGCTTTGTTCAGCTCAAAATCACGCGCCAACGCCAGGAAGGCATGAATGTTTAAAAAGTCGCGTTCCTTCGGCGCCATCTTTTTGCACTCCAAAAGCGGGGGCAGGGAAAATTCAAGAAAAGTCCGGCAGTTTGCATGTATTGAATCGTCAACGGTGTCAGAGACTTGCATCAGTTTTTGAGCCAGGATACAATTGGAAAAATCGGGCTCTCTGTCTTCATTGAGCGCGAGTGAGATTTGGTCCACCACTTTTTTCAAGC
>LSQX01352887.1_pt1 | contig 16366 bp, 16 predicted proteins | sample 654561 | NCBI WGS metagenome assembly LSQX01 (sample SAMN04489861, study PRJNA283612) | anaerobic digester metagenome | isolation source: 4 biogas reactors fed with cattle manure at either 37C or 55C with and... | place: Denmark: Kongens Lyngby | collected 2014 | reverse complement strand
TTTCTTCTGGGCTGCCTGATGCTGGGGCTTACCTGTATTGCGGCGCAACACCAACTGGAGCAGACCAGAGCCTACACCTCCATTGCCGAAAAACTCGCCCTCTGGCCTTAGAAAAAGGAAGGGCCGATGGCAGAAGCAGTTTAATCGACAAGTAGAACTGAATAGCGGATTGAAACAACTGAGAAAAGAATTGGAGGGACTGGGATAATGCAACTAAGCACAAAGACACTCGAAAAACTTCGAGTCATTATAAATGGCGACAACACGGATGATTACCGTAAGGGCTACGACCTCGTCAGCTTTTTCAATCAGTTAGGTTTTAACGATGTGTACTCACAGGGCTTTCCGTCACGGAGGATTTTCACAGATGAGAAGTTACAGCAAATCAATGGTAAGCCTGAGTTAGACAAGTGTATCCGTAACGTATTTGCCGTTGTCAACTACATTGGGCGAATAACGGAATTGGATGCGTTAATCGCTGACTTCAATCAATACTTGGCTTTTGACAAATGGTCAGTTGTTCGTGACAATGACACCATAACCTTCAAGCGGATCGACAAGGTTATAGTTGATAGCGGCAAGAGTGTGACTGCTGAAATAAAAAAGGACGAGTTCCTCAGGATGTTTTTTAATGCCAACGTGGATTTGTTAGGGCTTGATTCTAATGTCAGCGAGGTAATAAAGCTGCGGCTGAAAGAGGTGGAGGCTTGCATTGGTAGCAAGGCACCACTGGCATCAATCTTGTTAATCGGCAGCATTATGGAGGGTGTGTTACTTGGAATGGCAACGACATACCCTCAGCAGTTCAATCAAGCTCCGTCCGCCCCAAAAGACAAAGACACGGGCAAGGTGCGAATTTTTCCCAATTGGACGCTTAACAACTACATTGATGTTGCATTTGAGGTGGGACTTCTGAAGCAGGACGTTAAAAAGTTCAGCCATGTTGTTCGAGATTTTAGAAACTACATTCATCCCTACGAGCAGATGAGTTCACGATTTTTTCCCGACGAGGAGACCGCATTGATTTGCTTTCAGGTGTTAAAAGGCGCAATAAGCCAAATAGGAACATTCCGCAAGAATCAACAAGGATGGCAACCCCAATGAATAACCCTGATAACAAAATGAAATTCGAGACCCCGAACCTGACGACCCCGAACCTGACCGCCGAGAACGTGGCGAAAATAGCTGAAGCCGGACGGCCAATCCGCAAGCCGCAAGCCCCTTCGAGCCGTGTTCCGTGACAGCAGCTTCGCCAGCTCGCCGGAGAAAATCAACGTGTTCGAGATTTTCAAGCTTCTCGCGCCGAATACGAATGTTCGTGTGATGTGATGAGCAATATTGTCAGCGTAAGCAAGGGGAAAATCACTCTTTATGCCATTGGAGACAGCAATGTCTATGTGGATGTGGTTTTTCATGACGAAACCTTTTGGATGACGCAAAAGGCGCTTGCGGAACTTTTCGATACTACGGTTCAGAATGTCGGGCAGCATATTGCCCGCATACTTGAGGACGAAGAATTAACCGCCGAGGCAACTATAAAGAAAATCTTTATAGTTCAAAAAGAGGGTGAACGCGAAGTAAAGCGCAGCCCTGATTTCTATAGTCTTGATATGATTATCGCGGTCGGCTATCGCGTGAATTCTAAAAAGGCCACGCGGTTTCGCCAATGGGCGACTGCAAATTTAAAGGAGTTTATCCAAAAGGGCTATTTGCTCAATATGGAATTACTCAAAAATGGACGACAATTCGGGCGCGACTATTTTGACGAACTTCTTGAAAAAATCCGTGAGATTCGGGCAAGCGAGCGCAGAGCGTATCAAAAAATCGCAGATGTTTTCGAGCAATGCAGCTATGACTATGACAAAAACAGCGAGACTACAAAGGCTTTTTATGCCTTTGTGCAAAACAAACTTCACTTTGCAGTGACAGGGAAAACTGCGGCCGAATTGATTGCCGAGCGGGTCACGCTTGAAAGCCCGACAATGGGGCTTACCACTTGGAAGGACGCTCCTGAGGGCAAAATACTAAAGCGCGACATAGGAGTTGCCAAGAATTATCTGAATGAAAAGGAAATATCGCGGCTTAATCGCCTTGTCACTATGTTTATCGACTATGCTGAGCTTATGGCAGAGGATGGCGTACCGATGAGTATGCAGGACTGGCTCACAGCAACGGACAACTTTCTTACAAATAACCGCCGCCGTGTGCTGACGGATAAAGGGCAGGTATCTCACGAAGATGCCATGCGCAAAGCGGTTGAGGTGTATGAACAGTTTCGGATACAGCAGGATAAGGATTATATTTCAAATTTCGATAAAGCCATGAGCGAGTATCTGCTCGGGAACAAAAAAGATGGCGATGGAGGTGAGGACAAATGAAACTTAAATTTAAGCGTGTTGCCTCAAAAATAAAGCGCACCGAAAGTGAGAGAAAAGCCTCGAAAAAAGGGTGCGTCTTTATGGCATGGGATTAGAGGGCATTTTCCATCACCCTTTGATAAAGTGTTTTCGGAGTCGTACACTCCTTAACGATGCGGTTTGCTGCTGGGGCTTACCTGTATTGCGGCGCAACACCAACTGGAGCAGACCAGAGCCTACACCTCCATTGCTGAAAAACTCGCCCTCTGGCCTTAGAAAAAGGGAGAGCTTCCCCCTTTGTTTTTCAAAAAAACTCTTTCTTCCGGAGAGAGTTCATGGCATTCTGGCGATAGTTGGAAGGATTGTTCGGGAAAGGAGAATCAAAAATGAAGATGAAGAAGAGAAAGATCGTTTTATACGGACTGGCGGCATTGGTCGCGCTGGGATTGTTTGCCATGCTCTCCCTGAAGACTTGGGCATCCTACAGACTGAAGCAGGCGAACTGGCAGCACTCGCAGCAAATGCGGGCGAACACTCCGCCTGAGGGGAAAAACCTTCTGGAGACTCCTCTCTGGCTGGATTTCCTCAAAGAATCGGTCACCCGAATCGAGACGCCGGGCACTGAAGAAGAGATTGCCGCCGGCTGGCCGGAGCGCACCAACGCGCTCTCCCGCTGGAACCGGGAGCAGACTGCGAAAAGAGTCGAGTATGATCGGATCAGACCAGTGTTGGATAAAAATATGGAGCTGCGGCCGGGAAACCTTGACTCCACCGAAAGGGAAGCGCTCCCCACCTTTGAAGCTCTCCAGAAAGGACCGGAGAGAGCAGGCGCCCAGCCTCTGGCTCCGGAGCTAAGCTCGATCATCCAGAAGTACGAGGCCCGGGCAGAGCTTTCGGACGAAGAGAAAGTCCTCACGGTTCTCCTTGAATACTTCCAGAGCGGAGACCCCGCTACTGAAGCAGAGATAAAAAAGAGTCTGGCGGAGAGCAGCTATTTCGGAAACTACGTGGAGGTGTATGCGGTGTATGTAAAGCAGGGTCTGCCCGAAGAAGTTTTCCTGCTGAATCCTCTCAGACATTTGGCTCCTTTGAAAGCATTGGGGCAGCACTATGGACAGATGGCTCGGTGGCATGCTTACCTGGGGCAAAGAGAAGAGGCGCTTGAGGAATTGCAACCCCTGCTGGAGCTGGCCGGCCTCGAAGGCTATAACTCGACCCTGATAGAGGGTCTGGTCAGAAACGCCCTTCGCATAACGACCGCGGTCACGGTCCATACGCTGATTCTGGAAGGTGCTTTCACTCAGGAGGATTTGCTCTCCATCCAGACGAGGTTCTCCCAGATGAACATCATGGAAGATTTGCGGCAAACACTTGAAGGAGAGGAAGCCTTTTGTGAAAAAATGTTTCGTCTTTACTTTGATCCATCTTTAAAGAAAGGCTTCTGGGAGCGATTTGCTACAAGGTTTGTCGGTTTTTCCGGATATATGGACCTCAATAAGGCCGCTATTTTTGAGGCGATGAGAGGCTTGCGGGCTGCCATCGACACGGAGGGTCAAACTCTGGATGAGGCGGCCTGGGAGAAAGCGGTGGATTTGCCGAAGAGTTTTTTCAATATCCTGGCCAGACAGATGATTCCGGCTATCGAGAAAACTTCGAATAAGTTCCTTCAGATTCAATCCCACCGGGATGCCGTGATTCTTGGCTGCGCTCTGGAGCGCTATTGGCTCAGTGAAGGGGCTTACCCTGAGGAGCTTGCGGCACTCATCCCGGATTACCTGGAAGCGATGCCGCCGGCCTCTCTGAGCCAGGGAAGCCTCTCCTATAAACCCGTGGAGGGAGGAGGCTACGAACTGACCCTGAACAAATTGCCCGAGCTGCCCCCGAAGGATAGAATGGAAACGACCTGGATACGTTAGGCGTTCACAGAGGATAAATGGCGCGGCTTACTTGAGGCTTATTTGAATAAAAGGCAGCGATATGACAATGACAAGAAAAAAGAAGATAGCCGTAATTGTGTTCCTGGCTCTTCTGGGGATCGTTTTTGTACCCCTGCTCTTCCTGAAGGCATGGGCAGCCTACAAGCTGGGAGAGGTGAATGCGCAGCAAACGGCTCAGGGGACGTTGATACCGCGGGCGAACACACCGCCCGAAGGAAAGAACCTTTATGAGCATCCTCTCTGGTTGGATGATCTCAAAGAAAACACTGCCCGAAGAAAAAAATTGAGCGAATTGAGCGGTGAAGAATACACTGCCGCAGCGCTGCAGCCCGACACAAACGCGCTCTCCCGCTGGTGCAACGAGCTGCGCACAAAATATTTCCAGTATGATCGGTTCAAATCGATGGTGGATAAAGAAGTGGTGCCGCAGCCGGGAAATCCTGATTCCACCCGGAGGGAATTGCTCCCCACCTTTGAATCCCTTCGCAAGGGGATTGACAGGAGACATGACGTGCCTGTGCCCCCGGGGTTGCGTCCGATGGTCGAGAAGTATCTGGAACGGGAAGATATTTCGGACGAAGAGAAAGTCATCGCAGTTTTCACGGAATACTTCCGGAGCGAAGATCCCGCTACAGAAGAAGAGGTCAAAAAGAGTCTCGCCGAGAGCAGCTATTTCGGAGTTAACGAAGAGATTTACACAAAGCTGGGCCTCTCGGAAGCAGACGTTTTACTTTACCCTGTCAGCCCTTCACCTTCTTTGAAAACATTGGCCCAGCACTTCGGACATACGTCTCGGTGGCACGCCTATTCGGGGCAAAGAGAAAAGACGCTTGAGGAGTTGAAACCTCTGCTGGATATGGCCGGCCTCGAAGGCTGCAACTCGATTTCGACGGAGGGTTGGGACAGAATTGTCACTCGCGCAATGGCCGCAAACACGGTCCATGCGATAATTCTGGAAGATGTTTTAAATGAAGAGGATTTGCTCTCCATCCAGACGAGGTTCTCCCGGATGAACATGATGGAAGATTTGCGGCTGGAACTTGAAAACGAGGAAGTTTATGGCGGAAAAGAGCTCGATGTTATGTTTGATCCATCATTCACGAGAAATATCTTGCAGTGGTCTTTCTTCGGGCTGGTCCGTTTTTCCGGATATATAGACCTCAGTGAGGCTATTATTTCTCAGGCGATGAGAGGTTTCCGGGCTGCTATTGATACGGAAGGTCAGACTCTTGATTATGCCGCTTGGAAGAGGGTAGAGGATTTACCCAGAAGCATGTCCCATATCCTGGCCAGGCAGACGATCCCGGCGGTCGGAAAATCTTCGAATAAATACCTTCTGATTCAGTCTCAACGGGATGCCGTAATTCTCGGCTGCGCTTTGGAGCGCTATCGCCTGAAAGAGGGTTCCTTCCCGGAGAAGCTCGAAGCGCTTATCCCGGAGTACCTGCCGCAGATGCCGCCGGGTTCTCTGAGCCAGGGAAGCCTCTCCTACACCCGCACAGAGAAGGGTTACGAGCTGATCTCGAACAAATTGCCCGAGCTGCCCCCGAAGGATAGAATGGAGACGGTCTGGAGACGTTAGGCGTTCACAGAGGATTCAAGAAATCGGCTCGCTGGAGGCCGAAGACGGAGGAGGGTTGGAGTCCGGCATTCTTACTCCTTGGAAGTGCCTTTGCGGGCAAGGGCGTTATTCATGATATCAATGACAGTCTTCCTTGGCAGCCTGAATTCACCGTTACTGCCAATGGAAGAGCCTCTTCCAAAGACGATGTTTTCCGAGTCAATATGGATACCTTCTTTGACGGATCCTTGCATTCGGAACGCTTCAGTCACTCTTTCTGGAGTTACTCTGGTATTGATCAACTTCTTTCCCATAAATCCACCTGCTAAAACTAGTCCGGCTTTGGCGCAAAGACAAGGGTTATCCTATCACCAATAGAGGCAATTATAGATTCGCTTGAGGTCTTTGAACTCTTTGTCGTTCTCTGCTATATTGAAAGGTGGAAAATGGGAAACCATTTCGGAAGTCTGCACGCTCTCTGGTGCTCCTTATGGGGCTTCTGGTGGTTGCCATTGGAGGGGTGCTTATGATGCAAGGATCGACAAGAGACCAATCCCCGTATGGGGCTTTATCCGCCGAAGAAAGGCGGGTGATCGAGCAAAAGGGAACCGAGCCCGCTTTTTCAGGGAAATATGACCAGCACTTTGAGCTGGGGCTCTATGCCTGCCGGAATTGCGGGGCGCCGCTCTATACGTCGGATGATAAGTTTCGCTCCGGCTGCGGCTGGCCCGCTTTCGATGCTGAAATCCCGGGAGCGCTCCGGCGGCAGACCGATGCCGATGGCCGGCGCGTCGAGATTCTCTGCGCGCATTGCCAGGCGCATCTGGGCCACGTTTTCACGGGGGAGAAATTCACCGCGCTCAATACTCGCCACTGCGTCAACTCGCTCTCGCTGGTCTTTGAGCCGCAAAGGACGGGGCGGATTCGCCGCGCGGTCTTTGCGGGCGGTTGCTTCTGGGGGGTGGAGGAGCTCTTGCGGCGTCAGCCGGGGGTGCTCACCGTGGTGAGCGGCTATACGGGCGGTTCCGTGGAGGCGCCGAGCTATGAAGAGGTTTGCGGCGGCCGGAGCGGTCATGCGGAGGCGGTTCAGGTGTTTTACGATCCCCGCAAGACCGATTTTGAGACGCTCTGCAAGTACTTCCTCGAAATTCATAACCCGACCCAGGCCGACGGGCAGGGTCCGGACCTGGGCCCACAATACCGTTCCGCGATATTCTACCTGGAGCCGGAGCAGAAAAAGAAGGCCGATAAGTTGCTGGAAGTGCTTATCAGTAAGGGATATGAAGTGGTGACTGAAGTGAGCGCCTTCAAACGCTTCTGGAATGCGGAAGAACGCCATCAGGATTATTACCGGAAGACAGGGAAGGCCCCTTATTGCCATAGCTACCAGAAACGATTTTAAATGAATAAAATTTCCCGGGAAAACGTCTCTATAGGGGTGAAGAGGCTCGACAAAGGGGATTTTTTTGTGTAGACTGCTTCACAAGTGTCTTTAGAACTTGGAAAAAACTTATACCAATATGAAGAGAAGAGATTTTATTAAGGTTGCCGCGATCGGCACAGCCGCCGCAGCCGCCCGTTGGGATAACGCCCTCTTTGCTCAGTCCGAAGAGAAGAAGAGCACCGAGAACTCGGAGAAACCGCTGGATATCGTAGCCGTCCATGGCGGAACTGCGGCGGAGATGTTCGAGAAAGGCATCGCCGAGATGGGCGGCCTGGGCCGCTTCGTCAAAAAAGGGCAGACCGTTGTCCTCAAACCAAATATCGGCTGGGACCGTACCCCCGAGTATGGCGCCAATACGGACCCCGAACTGATGGGGCTGGTGACCAAACGTTGCCTGGAAGCAGGCGCCAAGGAGGTCCTCTGCTTTGACAACACCTGCGGCCACGACTGGGAAAACCGCTACAAGGTGAGCGGTATCAAAGATGCCGTCGAGGAGAACGGCGGCAAGATGATCCCGGGCCAGACCGAGTCGCTTTTTGAGGAGCAGGAGATACCCAAGGGGGTCAAGCTCAAGAAGGCAAAGGTTCACCGGCTGGTGACCAGTGCGGACGTATTCATCAATATGCCGATTTTGAAGCATCACAGCGGCACCAAGATCACGGCCGCCCTCAAGAACGCGATGGGCTGCATCTGGGACCGCGGCTTCTGGCATTCCAACGACCTGCCGCAGTGCATTGCCGATTTCGGGACCTTCTGGAAAGTGCAGTTGACCATTCTGGATGCCTACCGCGTGATGCTCGAGAACGGGCCGCGCGGCTCGGACCCCAAGCGCGCACCTGTCGCCAAGTACCAGATTCTCTCCACCGACATGGTGGCGGCGGACGTGGCCGGAACCCAGATTTTTGCGCAGATCGCCCGCCAGCATAACATGGGCCGCCCCTACACGCTTGAGGAGATCACCTACCTGTCTCTGGCGGAGAAGCACGGAGTCGGCACGATGGACCTCTCCAAGCTCAATATGAAGCGGGTTGCCATGGCCTGAGCCGAGGGTGGAGTTCCTTTAACCTAACTTGCGAAAGCGACCTCTCCCGCTCTACGGATGCGGGGGGGCGCTTTTGTTTTATTGGATAAGATGAGATTTACTCCTCGAGGGATGCGCTGGGCGCGAATCGTTTTTTCGCTCGTTTTCTTCACTCTGCTGAGCGCGCAGTTTCTGGATATCTTCCACCGCCTGCCCGATAGCTGGTACCGATACCACCCGGCCCAGACGCAGATCATCCCTTCGCTCCTGAACCTCCTGGGTGGCGGCGGCGTTCTGGCCGGTGCCGCCTTTATCACTTTTACGGTGACGACGCTCGTTTTTGGGCGTGTCTACTGTTCCTTTTTTTGTCCGCTGGGAATCGGGATGGATATCGTCCGCTGGTTCGCGAAGTTCCCCGGCAAGAATCGTTTTCTCAAGAAGAGCGCCCTGGGGCGGTTTTGCGCGCGTGCGCTGAGGCTTCGCTGGGCGCCCGCCTGGAAAGCGCTCCGGATTGGAGCGGTCGGGCTGGCGGCGCTGCTGATTCTCTTTGGGTTGACTTCGCTTCTCGGCTTCCTGGAGCCGTACTCGCTTTTTGGGAAGGTTTTTGGGCTCATCGTTTTCCCCGGGCTTTCGTTGGCCAATAACGGAGTGAGCGACTACATGATCAGCCGCGGCGTTTACACGGTGGCGGCGGTCAATGGCGATGTGCGGGTTTCGATGGCGGCTTTTGGTCTGGCGCTTCTGATACTGGCTGGCGTTTCGGCGCTCTCTATCTGGCGGGGCAGGATTTATTGTAACACGCTCTGTCCGGTCGGCGGGTTCCTCGGCTGGCTGGCGCGCTTTTCGCTTCTGCGTCTGGAGCTCGTCCCTGAAAACTGTACCCGCTGCGGGCTCTGTGAGCGTGAGTGCAAGGCTCAGTGCATTGAAACCAAAAGCCGGGCTCTCGATTTCTCCCGTTGCGTGCTCTGTTTTGATTGCGTGGCCACCTGTCCGCGCGATGGAGTGCAGGCTGTTTTCCACTCCCCTTTTGGGCTGGCAGAAAAGAAGAAGCCCCGGAAGGCCGGAGCTTCCGCAGCGCCTCTGAGCTCTCTGCCCGCGGCTGCGGGGATGAACCGCCGGCAGTTTGTGCGGAGCGTGCCTGCCGTCGCGGCTCTCTTTTGCAGCGCGGCCAAACTGAAGGAGGGACAGTCGTTGTCGGCACCGCCGGACCCGGGCGGACCTTACGAAATTTTGCCCGATGCCACCCCGTACTGGCTCCGCGGGGAGCGTGCCGATAAGCGGCTGACCGTGCCGCCGGGAGGCGTGAGCATCAAAAACTTTTTCTATAAATGCACCGGTTGCCAGATTTGTGTGGCCAGTTGCCCCTCGCAGATACTAAAACCGAGCCTGACCGAGTGGGGCCTGGCCGGCATCATGCAGCCCTACATGGATTTCACCAAAGGGTACTGCGTCCATGAATGCACGGTTTGCACCCAGGTCTGCCCGAGCGACGCACTGCGCAGCCTCAGCGTGGAGGAGAAAAAGGTGGAAAAGCTTGGCACCGCCATCTTCCGCGAAGACCTCTGCATCGTCAAAACCGATGAGACCGACTGCTCGGCCTGCGGAGAGCATTGCCCCGTGACGGCCATCGAGATGCTCCCCTACAATCTGGATAAGCATCTCTACATTCCGCATGTTCATGAGGAGGTTTGCATCGGCTGCGGCGCTTGCGAATATGTTTGCCCCGTGCTTCCGCACAAGGCGCTGGTCGTGCAGGGGGCCAACACCATTCAGAAAGCCAAGCTCTTTGATGAGAGCATGCGGCTTCACAAGGTGCAGGAGCCGCCCGAGAGCTCGGAGCCCGTGCCGGAACTGGACACGGAAAACCCATTCCCCTTCTAGGAGAAGGCATACGGTTTCCAGGAGAAAATAGAAATGTTGAAGGCGGCCTAGCGGCCGCCTTCGGTGTATTTTTAACTGAGTCTATGTATGGCGAATCAAAAGGTATTAAAACCCGTCAGCATTCCAGCCAGCGCGAGGACCCCTTGGAGCCCATCCCTGCTGCGGTGCTTCTGCGTCCCAGCCACGCTGGGGACCTCTATTGAAGGCCTGAGCCTGCAGACCACGGGGGGCGGACATTCCCTGTCTGGGGCCGCCCATCATCGGACCCTTGGGACCTTGAGCGCCCCTGGGACCCTGCGCAAAGCCGGGACCTTTGGGAGCCCAACCCTGCTGGGGACCTCTATTGAAGGCCTGAGCCTGCGGGCCGCGAGGGCCGGACATACCGTGTCTTTGGCCGCCCATCATCGGGCCGCCTGCCCCACCGCGGAAACCTCTCATCTGGGGGCCTGTGTTTTGAGAGTTCATCATCGGGCAATTGGCCGGTCTCTCAAAGCCCATCGGGCATGGTGTGTGTGTGTTTTGCGTCTCGGTCTGCGCCTCTTGTGCCTGCGCTCCAAACGTTGCCCAGGTACTTGCGGCGACAATCACCGAAATTATAAGTGCCAGTTTTTTCATAATATTAACTTTCATTCTTCCTAGTGTCACAATGCTCTTTTATGCAGGTGCTGCTGCATGATGAGCACGTTGAGGTAAAAACCGGCCCTCCCCAAAAGTTGCGAAACTATTTTGGAACTCCCCTCTTCGGTTCCTTTACCAGACGTAAGTTCCGACGGCGCCCGGCGGCAGCCTGAGAGTGGCGAACGCGCCGTTGTACTGCACCTTGGCCGACTGTACCGACCAACTGGTATTGGCGATGATGAGGACGATCTTCCCCTCCGGCGTCTTGAAGGCGACGTTGGGCAGGACGTTGCTGTGGGCGATGACCGTGGCGCGCTTGACTTCGCGGCGCTCCTCGTCGCTGGTCAGGTTGACGCTGCTATCCCAAGGGGCCGTGGAGGCGATGCGGATTGAGCCCGGCGGCACGAACTTGGAGGCGTGGGCGATCACGTAATAAGCCAGATTGCGGGTGACCTCTTCGCCGTCGATGGTGAGCGCACCCTGACAGATGGTGCAGCCGCCGTTGTCGGTGTGCGGCTTGTTCTCGGGGTCGGCGGCCAGGTTCCAGAGCAGGACGTTATTGCTCCAGTGGCGGCAGCAACCGATGATGAGACGGTTGACCTGTTCGGCGATGGCGATGCTCCGGCTGCCGGGCCGCTCGATGACCATCTGCTCGGTGAAATAAAGGTTCTTATCGGGACGCGCCTGATGCATGAGGCTCATCACGCTGATATCGCCGCCATAGTGGTGGAAGCCGCTTCCATCCACGTACTGCGCCGCGTCGGGGTCGCTCAGGATGTTGAGCGCGTAATCGGGGCGGTCGCAGTTGTGGTCAAAGAGAACCACCCTGGTGGTGAGGCCGCGCTCCCTGAGGAGGGGGCCCAGATGGTTTTTGAGGAAGTCGAGCTGCTCGGTATCGCGCATCACGAGGCTGGGGGTGTTGTTGGAGTTGAGCGGTTCGTTCTGGATCGTGATGGCGTCAATCGTGATCCCCTCCTCTTTCATCGCCTCGATGTATTTGGCGAAGTAGAGGGCGTAGACGCCGTAGCACTCCTTCTTGAGCGAGCCGCCGCGCACCTTGCCGTTGGTCTTCATCCAGGTGGGGGCTGACCACGGAGAGCTCATGATTTTGATATCGGGCTGGATGGCGAGAATCTCTTTGAGGACCGGGATGACATCGTCGCAGTCGTGACCCAGGCTGAATTTTTCCAGTTCAAAATCGGTCTCCCCTTCCGGCAGGTCGTTGTAGGAGTAGACGAAGCTGTTGAGGTCCGAGGCACCGAGACTCAGGCGGATGTAGTTGAAGTTGACCGTCCCTTCGCCGGTGCCGAAGCACTCCTGCAAGATTTTGGCGCGCGCTTCAGGGCTCATCGCGTTCAGATGCTGAGCGCTGCCGCCGGTCAGGGCAAAGCCGAAGCCGTCCATGGTCTGGAAACTCTGGCGCTCGTCGATGATGATTGGCCAGCCGCTGCCGCTATTGCGTCCGAAGTAGATTGGCCGTGCCTGTTTGGCCAGCAGGCCGGAGCGGTCGGCGAAGGTCACCCAGGCATCCATGGAGCGGGGTTGACGGGCGGCCGCCGGCTCCTGGGCCCAAAGCGTGAGAGCGGCCCCGAGCATCGAGAGGCAAAGGGCCAGCTTTTGCAAAGTGGTTTTGAGGTTCAGTTTCATCCTGTTCTCCTTAGAATCGTTCATGCGCAAAGAGTGCCCCCAAGCGCTCCATTTGTCAAGCTGCCAGCGTCCTGCATCACAGGGAGCGCCTCAAAAATCAGAGGAGAGTGGTGAGGCCCTCCGAGAGGTTACGAGCGGCGAGGCGAGAGTTTTTTCCGAGGCGAATCAGGGCCGAAATCTTGGAGGGGCGGCGCAAGATATCCAGTGCCAGAGCCGGCAGAGAAATTTTACCATCTTCCTTGGTGAGTGCTCCGAAATCGAGCGGCAAATCTTCGTCCGCCGCATCGGAAATGACCCGCAGGGTCGCGCACGGGATGCCGAGAGGGTCGCAGAACTCGTGGTAGAGGGCCGACTCCATCTCCACGGCGCGGCAACCGCTTTCTCTGAAAAGACGCCCCTTCTCTTCAGCCTTGAGGATGACCCGCTCCGAAGAGAGGAAGCGCCCCTCTTCAAACGGTAGTGGCGGGCAGAATCGGTTGCCCTGGCAGAGCAGCTCCCCGACCGAGAGGACGGGGTCCAGAGCACCGGCAAAACCGCAGCTCAGGACGCAGCCGGGCCGCTCCCCTTGCACCCCAGCCGCCTCCCATGTGGCACGGGCGCTCCGGGCTCCCATGCCGCTTATGAAGAGCCGCAGCGTGGAGCCTTCCCGCCGGAAGCGGTGTCCCTTGCCGGCGGTGGGCTCGGGCCGCCAGCCAAGAGAGGGCAGTGACTTGAGAAAGGGCTGCGCCTCTTCTTTGACCGCAAAGAAGAGCCAGAAGGGCGGCAATAGCGATGGAGGAGTCCCCGTCATTTGACGACTCCAAGGTAACCCCCAATGGCTAAGGAAGCAAGAGCGTTTTGGCCGGGTGTGCGCAGCTTGATTTTTTACGAAAAGATGCTATATTGAAACTGGCTGAAAAATGAAAAGTTTTTCAGGGGTAGGACTGCGGATGTCCCATGCAATATGCGAAAATGTATGCGCTTTTGTGATGAAAGGCAAGTTATGGAAAGAGAGCAGTTTTTATTTAAATTTCAGCCGGGCACTGTTAGACGGCCGTACCCCGTCGTGAGTCGCCGCCAGGGTCAGTGGTGGTTTGAGCAGATTCAAAAAGCCATTGAAGAGGCCTGCGACCCCAGTGCCCGGCAGCGGAGGCACGTGCAACCTCAGTTGCCGCTCAAGATGGGCCAGAACCGATAAGGGAGCGCCGAGCCGCCAGCCGAGAAGGTTAGAGGGTTGCGCCTTCCAGAAGTGAGGGTGAAGGCGTGGCGTTTACGCCTTGCCGTAGCTCATCAGGGTGATGCCGATTTTTTTAGCGAAGTCGCAAACTTGCGGCTGGTCCAGCAGCAACGTTTTGGAGGCTTCAAAAACAATCGCGTTCACTCCCCTGCCCTTGCAGATTTCCAGCGTCCGCATCCCGACGCATGGGATATCAAAGCGCATATCGTGGTTGTGCCGCGCCACCTTGATCACGACCGCTCCCTTGCCGCCGGAGAGCTCGGCACCGCGAAGAATGCAGGGGTCGGTTCCCTCCCAGCCTTCCACCGCCAGCGTGGTTCCTTCCTTGACAACGACGGTCTGGCCGATTTCAAGTTTGGTGATTACTTTGGCGATCTGGAAGCCATACTCGGCATCGTCGAGAATCTGTTGGGTCGGTTTGGCACCGGCCAGGAAGCCCTCCCCGGGCATGACCGGCGTGAGCCACGGGACGGCTGAGATAAGCGTGACGCCCTCTTTGGCCAATTCATCGCCAACGGCGCCAAAGATCGTATGGGCATTGCGTTCCTTGAGGCGCATCAGGACCATGACGCCGCGGATATCCGGACGCACTTTGAACAGGTTGGAGGGAGCCACCTGCCCCGCCATGACGCAACGCTCCACCCCGCGATCGGTCAGGGCACGGATCATCTTGGTGAGCTGGCCGACCTTGATCCAGACGATCTCATCGACCAGAGCGGCCAGGGCAGGATCGGTCTCCCCTTCAAAGGCGACCGCCACCAGTTGCTCGATGCCCGCCTTGCGTGCCTCTTTGGCCACCACGAAGGGCAAATCTCTGTTGCCTGCCAGAATTCCCAGTTTTTTAATCCTATCCATCGCTCATGCGCATCTGCCAGAGAGTAACATCCCAAAGCGATCTTCCAAATAAAAATCTCCACTCCCGCCTCTTTGTATGTTATTTTGCCGCTGGTTGGAGACGACAAAATGAGCTGTAAAAAAGATGAAAAAGCACTCTGGAAGCGATTCCAGAAGTATTATAGAGAGTACCCCGAGCTGGAGCTGAGTCTGGATATTAGCCGGATGAACTTCCCGGATGATTTTTTCGAGAAGATGGAAGGACCGGTCCAGAAGGCCTTTGACGAGATGGCCCAACTGGAGGCGGGCCAGATAGCCAACCCGGATGAAAACCGAATGGTAGGTCACTACTGGCTCCGCAACCCTGCACTGGCACCGGCCGAAGAGATCACCAAAGCAATCGAGGAGGCTCGGACGCAGATTGAGGAGTTCGTCCAGCAGGTTCACCACGGGGAAATCGAGGGTGAGACGGGACCCTTCAAAAATATCTTACTGATCGGTATTGGCGGCTCGGCGCTGGGGCCGCAGTTCGTCTCGCGCGCCTTGGGCAACCCGGGTCGTGACCCGATGCGCCTCTTCTGCTTCGATAACACCGACCCGGAGACGATGGACGATGTTTTTTGGGAAATCGGCGAAGAGCTCGGCCAGACCCTCTGCGTCGTCATCTCCAAATCCGGCGGTACCAAAGAGACCCGCAACGGAATGCTGGAAGCCAAGTCGGCTTATGAGGCGCGCGGTCTCTGCTTCGAAGACCATGCGGTGGCGGTAACCATGGAGGCGAGCGATCTCTACACGCTGGCTGATGAGAACTTCTGGCTTGAAACCTTCCCGATGTGGGACTGGGTCGGCGGCCGGACCAGCCAGACTTCCGCGGTGGGGCTTCTGGTAGCCGCTCTGCAGGGAATTGATATTGATGATTTTATAGCAGGGGCGGCAGCGTGTGACGCACTGACTCGCCAGGAACGTTCGGATAATCCGGCCATGCTGTTGGCGCTCATGTGGTACTACATAGGCCAGGGCAAGGGGCTCAAAGACATGGTAGTCCTCCCCTACAAAGACCGGCTGGAGCTTTTTTCGCGCTACCTGCAGCAGCTTATCATGGAATCGCTGGGCAAGGCGTTGGACCGTGATGGCAAGGAAGTGAAGCAGGGAATCGCGGTTTACGGAAACAAGGGAAGCACAGATCAACATGCTTTCGTTCAACAGCTTAGAGATGGAATAAACAACTTCTTCGTTACCTTTATCGAGGTGTTGCGCGACCGTCAGACGGCGAGCCTACAGGTGGAGCCGGGGATTTGCTGCGGAGATTACCTGCAGGGCTTCTACCTGGGGACCCGCGAGGCGCTTTACGAGAATGGTCGCGAATCGATCACGCTGACCATCGAGGAGGTGACGCCGTTCAATGTCGGTGTCCTGATAGCGCTTTATGAACGGGCGGTCGGCTTTTACGCTTCGTTGATTCATATCAATGCGTACCATCAGCCGGGAGTGGAGGCCGGTAAGAAGGCTGCCACGGAGGTATTGAAGCTGAAGGCGAAGGTGCAGGCGTATCTGATTGAGAACCGTGTGAGCAGGCCGGAGCCGAAAAGCTCGAAGACGGCGGCTGAGATTGCCGAGGCGATTGGTTGCGCGGGGAAGGTGGAGCTGGTGTTCAAGGTATGCGAGCATCTGGCTTCGAATCCGGATCGGTATGTTCAGAAGTATTTTCAGGATGAGCCGACGTCGGCGACCTATCAGATTATTTGTTAGCGGGTGCTCCGGCTGCCTGTTGATTGGCGGGCGGCATGGAGGCTAAGGGAATCCCCGGGGTTTGAGAGCTCCGGGGATTTTTTGTATGACGGGCATGTTAT
>LSQX01143805.1_pt1 | contig 16366 bp, 11 predicted proteins | sample 654561 | NCBI WGS metagenome assembly LSQX01 (sample SAMN04489861, study PRJNA283612) | anaerobic digester metagenome | isolation source: 4 biogas reactors fed with cattle manure at either 37C or 55C with and... | place: Denmark: Kongens Lyngby | collected 2014 | reverse complement strand
GCGTGGTGCTGTCCGAGTACCTCTGGGTGACCGTCATCGTCCAGTCGTGCCGGCCGGCGCCCAGCGACGAAGCATCGACCTGGACGGCAAGCCGATAGAGATCGGTCTGGGAGATGCTCGCGCCGTTGTAGTAGACGGTCTTTTGGATGCCGCCCAGATTCAGGGCCGCCTCGACGCTCGACAGCGTGGCCGTGCCGCGGGTCCGCTGGATCAAGGCATCCACCGCAACCGTGGGATGGGGATTGGCGTCGCTCATATAGCCGAAGCAACCCAGGCCGGGAATGCAGAAGCAGACATTGTGGTTTCCGCTTCCGTTGCTGCCGCAGCCGTTGCCGGCGATCGTCAAGTCGTCGTTGGAGGGGATGTGGACGACGCCGGGGTCCATGATCGCGATCGTCTCCTTCTCGGGGGTCCCGACGGCGTAGCCCGAGGCCGAGGTGACCTGAAGGGTGGCCAGCTCGACCCGTTCCGCATTCGTATCCGCGCCGGGGGTGACGACGATCGTCACGGACGCAAACCCGGTGGGAATCGTGACATAGCCGGTTGTGGCGCCCGAATGCCGATGTGGTCCTGCCGAGAAGACGCTGCAATCGATTTGCCGTTGCCACGAGATGTCCTCCTTGCGAAGCGTGAAACGACATTCAACAACGATGTCGATCGGATTGCCTTGACGTAAGCCGTTGAACTGAATTGGAAAAATCAACCGGCGGGGCGTACCGCTTGCCCCTGCCGTACGACACGACCGAAAAAATCCTCGTACTCCCGCACCGCCGAGCGGTTCTCGTAGAGGCGCGAACAACGTTTGCGAATCCACTCACCGATTGACTCGCGGAAATCGCTCTCCCTGCCCAAACGCACGGCCAGAGCGACGTACTCTGTGGCACTTGCCGCAATCCAGTCCCCAACGCCCATGAGACGGTAAAGCCCAAGCGCGTAGCGATCGGCCATCTGCTCTCCCGGAATCGTCACGATCGGCTTTCCCGCCGAGAGGGCGTCGAAACCGGTCAGCGATGTGCTGAAAACCGGCGAATCGAGCACCACGTCGGCCAGGTCGAGCAGAAGGTGATCTCCAATCTGGGACGACGGGATACGCTCGAAGCTGTCGTGCGATTGCTCAACCGGTTTCTCCGTGCGGAAGAGGACCAAAGGTGACTGGCTTGCCAACTCGGGCAGGAAGGCCCGATCGAAGTCCTGGACGCCAATACCTGGCGGCCGCTACTGGTGGCTCGGCATTTCTTTGGCCAACTGGGACTGCGGAGTCCTGCTTGATGGGGCGCGGCGCTGGCCAAATATGGCTACAACCGCGACGGCAAGCCGCGGAACGCACAAGTCGTGGTGGGCGTGGTGATCGTGGCCGGATGGCCGATCGCCGATCTATGTTTGGGCCGGCAGGAAGCCGGCCGCCCGTCGCGTGCGTCCGGCCAGGAGCCGCCATCACGGCCTCGAAGAGTCAGACGGTCTCCGGCACGACAAACGGCTCGCGATCCTTGCGCCGGCAAAGCGCGCGTGCTTCCGCGGCAGACTCGCCCACGAACTCCTCCGAGTCCGGGCTGATCGTCACCCAGGGCCCGAGTGTTGCGGGCGTCTTCGCCAGATCGATCCCGTTGGCCGCGAGGTGTTCGGCGAAACGTTCGCAGGCGTCCGACCACTGCGGGCTGTTCTTGGCCGCACCAGTCGCGGCGTCCGGCTGCGACGCTCTGCCCAGCCGGTAGGAGATATTGGCCATGTGGCAGAGTGCGGCCGAGCGATGCCCTTCGAGAACCTCGCAGTTGAGGTGGCTGGGGTCCCGGCTGCGCACCGCCTCGATGAAATTCGCCGGATGCGCGCTTGCCTGTTCGTCGGGATCGAGCCGGTCCGTGAACTCCTTGATCCGCCGATCGCCGCGGTCATAGACGGCGCTCGATGCGGAGCCGCCCAGGTAGTAGCCGCCTTCGCATTGGACAATGACCCCCATGGCAAGCTCGCGGACCGTGTCCATCTTCCTGGAACCGGGGCGGACCGGCAGGCCGCGGACTTCACAGACGATTGGAGCGGGCGCGTAGTCCAGCAGGGCGATCTGGGTGTTGGGAGTCTGGCCGTCGTCGTTGAAGGCGAATCGGCCGCCCAGGCTGATTGCCCGCCGCGGCAGCCCGTTCTGGCCGATCAGCCATCGGCAGCGATCGAGGTAGTGGACTCCGTTATTGCCGATCTCGCCGTTTCCGGTGTCCCAGAACCAGTGCCAGTCGTAATGAAAAACGGAGCGCAGCGGCGGCGCGTCCGGCGCCGGGCCGAGCCACAAGTTGTAGTCGACCGACGCCGGCGGTTTTTGCGGGCCCGCCGTCTTGCCGATCCCCTCCCGCCGCCGGTAAACGATGACCTGAGCGTAAAGAATCTTGCCCAGTTGCCCGGTTTGCAGGAACTCGGCGGCTTGCCGCGACGCGTCGGAAGAGCGGGCCTGCGTGCCGACCTGGACAATCCGCTCGTACTTCCGCGCGGCCGCCACCATTTGCCGGCCTTCCCAGATGTTGTGGGCGGCCGGTTTTTCGACGAACACGTCCTTCCCGGCCTGGCAGGCCCAGATCGTGGCCAAGGCGTGCCAATGGTTCGGCGTGGCCACGAAGACGGCATCGATATCCGGCGCGTCAAACACGTCGCGCATGTCGGCGTATCGCCTGACGCCCTCCCGCCAGGCGGAAAACCGCTCCGCTTCGCGACCGAGGATCCGCTCGTCGACGTCGCAGAGAGCGACAATCCTGACGTTGGGGACCTTTCTCAGTTGATCGATAAGCTGCCGCCCGCGAGCGCCGACGCCGGGACCGCCGACCTCGCCGAGTCCAATCATGGCGACCCGAACGTCGCCGTTGGCGCCTCGGGGCTTGGACAGCGGCGCCGCGGCAATCCCGCGGCCCGGCAGCGCAAACGCCAATCCACTCGCCAACGACGCTCGCAGGAACCTTCTTCGCGTGACGCCAGTCATCTTTTTCCTCGATCTCCTTGAGGCGGAGGGACAACACAACACGGTCGGATCGATATCGAATCTTCTTGCGTCTAGCATTGGGCAATCGACCGCGAAAAAGCGAAACCGGGAAAAAGAAGCGGCAACCGAATCGCGCGCGTTTTGTGGCAGGCTGCCTCTTCATCCTCGCTGATTTCGCGTTTTCGCCGTTTCGCACTTGCCCCATACTGAAGTCTCGAAAAACCCGGCTTTCGCGACCCCCAGGCGGATCACGCCATCTGGCAACCGTCCTTGAGTCGCGAGACGGGGCTCGCTGCCGGTTTTGAGGTCGCCGCTGCGCGGTCGCCGCTCGACCGCGCCGCTCAGCAGCGTTTCTTTTTCAACAGCGTCATCGCTTTCTTGGCGTCTTCATCGGTGTCCAGGGCCAGGTGCATGATGAACCGCTCGCCGATCACGGCGGCGGACAGCCCGCGGAGGTTGATGCCCGCCTCGCCCAGGGTCGTCGTCACCTTGTGCCCCAGGCCGGGCTCGTTGTCGCCCTCGATCCGCACCGAGTGGAGACCTTCGGCGACGTGGAAGCCGGCGTTGGCGGCGGCCTTCCTCTGCTTCACACCCTTGATCGGGGTGATGAAGATCACGCCCGTGCCGGGCTTGTCGGGGGCGCGCCGGGCGATGGCGAATTCCAGATCGGCGCCGGCTTCGGCAAGCGGCGCGAGCTTCGCGGCCAGCCCCCCCGGCTGATCCTCGATGGTTGCCGCCCAGACATCCACGCGTTGCACCTTGCTGACCATCACGATACCTCCCCAATCTGAATGGTTACGCGGAGAATCGGCCCGCGCCGGCTCCGCCTCGGGACAAGTTGTGCAGCAAGCGCACATCGTACGCCGCAGCGATGGGGGCCGCAACCCACCGCCCGCGGTGGGGTGTGGCGCGGATCGGGCCCGCTGCGACATCAGGCTCGACTACGTAACGACTGGCCATCGTTGTTTCCTGGCGCTCGGCAAGGTTGCAGGTTACAGGCGTGGGGGTTCAACAGGTTCCCCAGCCGGAGCTGGGGAACCAGGAAAACGGCGGAGCCTGGTCACCTCGGATCTGGGACCTGGGACCTGGGACCTGGGACCTTTCCCGCGTCCGTTGCATCGCCAACGGCTCGTTCCGTACAATAACCGGCTGACTCAGCGATTGCCATGCGAGAGACCGTATTTTGCCAACCTCGGAGGGTCCATGCCATGACCGGTCGGCCCGCTCGTCCGTCCCGCCGCCGTTTCCTGCAGAGCGCCGGAGCAGCGGCGGCCGCAAGCCTGCCCGCCTGGTTCCTCGAACGCTGCCATGCGATCGCGCCGCAGGCGGCCGAGCCGGCCCCGCCCAGCGCGCAGGTCGGCTTCGCACTGGTCGGCTGCGGAGGGATGGGCCGGGGCGATGCCCGGAACGCCAGGCGGTTCGGCCGGGTCGTCGCCCTCTGCGACGTCGACGCCAACCACCTCGCCGCCGCCGAGAAGGATTTCCCCGGCGCCCGGGGCTACGCCGACTTCCGCAAGCTGCTCGAGCGGAAGGACGTCGACGCGGTGATCTGCGGCACGGTCGACCACTGGCACGCGCTGGTATCGATGGGGGCGATGAAGGCCGGCAAGGACGTCTATTGCGAGAAGCCGTTGACGCTGACCATCGACGAAGGCCGGCGGCTCGTCGCGGTCCAGCGGCAGACCGGCCGCATGCTGCAAACCGGCACCCAGCAGCGGAGCAGCCGCGAGTTCCGCCTCGCCGTCAACCTGGTCCGCAACGGCCGCATCGGCAAGATCCAGAAGGCCCAGGTCTGGCTCCCCGCCGGTCTGCGGGGAGGGCCGTTTCAGGAGGGGCCGGCGCCGGCGGGGTTCGACTACGACTTCTGGCTCGGGCAGACCCCCAAGGTCCCCTACGTCAAGGAGCGGACCCATTTCAGCTTCCGCTACTGGTGGGAATACTCCGGCGGAACGATGACCGATTGGGGCGCGCACCACAACGACATCGTCCTCTGGGCTCTCGATCGCGACGGCTCCGGCCCGGTGAGCGTCGAGGGCAAGCCGCTCGTCGAGATGATCCCCGGCGGATACACCGCGGCCAGCGAGTACGAGGTGACCTATACGTATGACGACGGAGTGGTCCAGGAGTGCCGCAGCACCACGGCCAGCGAGTGGCACGGCGGCGTCAAGGACCGCGGCGGCCAGCAGCACGGCATCAAGTTCATCGGCGAGGACGGCTGGATTTGGGTCACGCGGGGCGTGATCCGGGCCAGCGACCCGGCGATCATCGAACAGGAGCTGCCCGAAGCCGCGCCGCTCGTTTACGAGAGCAGCGACCACATGGGCAACTTCGTCGACGGCGTGAAAACGCGCCAGCCGACGATCTGTCCCGCCGAGACCGGCCACCGTTCGGCCAGCCTCTGCCACCTCGGCGCGATCGCCATCCGCCTCGGCCGCAAGCTCGCCTGGGACCCGGCCAAGGAACAATTCCTTGCCGATGAAGAAGCCAACCGGTACCTCGCTCGCCCGATGCGCAAACCGTACGACTATGACATGCTTTGATCGCGAAGCCATCAGCCATCAGCCATCAGCCATCAGCAGTCAGCAGTCAGCGCTTGAGAATGAGATGGAAGAATAGACTGAACCCTGAACTTCGAACACTGAACACTAACCACCAACCATTGCCCCCTCCCAACCGAAGCGAGCACTCACCATGCCTGAACCATCCCACAACTTGACGCGGCGTGAATTGTTGCGGCGGTCGCTGGCCACCGGTGCGGCGGCGTCCGTTCCCTGGTTTGTTTCCAGTCGGGCCCTGGGGCTCGGCGCGGCGGTGACCGCCTCGGAGCGGATCGCGCTGGGAGTGATCGGGATCGGTCCCCGGGCGACGTACGATCTGGGCGGCATTCTCCCCCAGCCCGACGTCCAGTGCGTGGCGATTTGCGACGTCCAGGCGAGCCGCCGCGAAGCCGGCAAGAGGCTCGTCGATGAGCGCTACGGCAACAAGGATTGCGCGCTCTATCGAGACCTCCGCGAGTTGCTGGCGCGGCCGGATATCGATGCCGTGCTGATCGGGACGGGCGACCGCTGGCACGCGCCGGCGTCGATCCTCGCCGTGCAGGCCGGGAAAGACGTTTATAGCGAAAAGCCCTGCGGCCTGACGATCGGGCTCTGCCAGGCGCTTGATGACGCGGTCCAGAAGACGAAGCGCGTCTTCCAGGCCGGCACGCAGCGGCGGAGCGTGGCGAACTTCCAGGCGGCCGTCGATCTGGCCCAGAGCGGCAAGCTGGGCAAGATTCACACCCTCTTCGCTTCAATCTACACGCTGTCGATCGAAACCACCTGGCTGCCGGGCGAGCCGACCCCGCCCCGCGACGTGGTCGATTGGGACCTCTGGCTCGGTCCGGCCCCGTGGCGGCCCTACAACCATGCGTATGTCGAAGGGAGATGGCGCGGCTACTGGGACTTCGATTCCGGCGCGCGGCTGCTCGACTGGGGCGCGCACACCCTGGACCTCTGCCAGTGGGCCAACGCGGCCGACGAGACGATGCCGGTCGAGTACGAGCCGGCGGGCGAGACGATCATCGCCCGCTACGCCAACGGCGTCAAGCTTGTCCTCGACTGCCTGAAGACGCCCTTCGGCGAGCGGCCCGGCTGGGTCCAGTCGTTGGGCACCTGCCCGGTGCGGTTCGTCGGCGATGAGGGCTGGGTGGAGACCGGCGACAGCGGCGGGATCGAAGTCCACCCGGCGTCGCTCAAGTCGGAGCTTGGCACGGCGGCGAGGAAGCGCGAAAGCGGCCTCGACGTCGCCTCGCACTCCCGCAATTTCTTCGATTGCGTCAAGTCGCGCAAGGCCCCGGCGGCCAACTCGGCCGTGATGCGCCGTTCGCACATCGCCTGCCACGCGGCCGCCCTCTCCTGGGTGCTCAACCGCAAACTCGCCTTCGATCCGGTCAAGGAAGAGTTCGTCGGCGACGACGAGGCCAACGGCCTCCGCTCCCGCCCGGCACGCAAGCCGTGGGTGTTCTGAGCGGAAGCGCTGGCGTCAGCGGTCAGCGGTCGGAGCGGCGTCCCTTCAGATCGGCTGGCGGCGGATTGGCGTGTTCCACCCTGGGACGCGCCTGGCCTGGCATGTCGCGCTTCGAAGGGGCCGCCGGTTCGCCCGCCCGTTGTCCGCCGGAAGGGGACGGCGCGCCAACCGGCTCGTAGAACTCCGCTTCATGGTCCGAGAGGACCCGCTCCTCGATCAGCCGCTCGAGCCTGGCCATGTCGACCTGCCGCGGTTGGCCCGCGGCGCCGAGGGCGGCCGCGCCCGAAGGCATTGCCCCGGAGAGCATGGGGACCGACCACGAGATCGAGCGGCCGGCAAACAGCCCGGCGCAGATGAGAACGCAAAGCAAAAAAACCAGGTCAGTCTTGCGCATGCCTGCATCGATCACAGAATAAACAGTCGAGTTCTCCCACCGTTCTCACACCCAGGTCGCAACGCCCGGGACTGGTCCGCGGCAGCAGCCGCCTCAAGATTCGCACCCCGCCCAGAAGAGCCAGAAACGCGCCCGCCGGACAGAGGTTCCGGCACCAGAACCGGCGGTAGAAAAACGATAAGACAACCAGCCCCAACGCGAACCACACGACCCACCAATCGCGCAGCGGGCTGAACACCGTCAGCAGCGGATCGGCCAAGAGGACGCCGTCGTCGCGCGTCAAACCAAACAGGATCACCAGCAGCGCCAGCAGCACGTACTTGACCGTCCGGCCATACCGCCAGACGCCCTTGGCAGGTTCCGTCTCCAGCGCTGGCGGCCGCAGATCGCCGACCAGCTCCTGGAGGGCCCCGAACGGGCAGACAGCGCCGCAATACACGTTCCCAAAAAACATCACTGCGACCGGCACGACCAGCACAAGAAAGAACGAACCGCTCAGCCAGTCCCCCGGAAGGTTGCCGCTCAGGATCGCGATCACCTGCTGCGAACCGTACTGGAGGTTCCACACGAAACCCGTCAAGACGAGCGTGGCCAGGAGCATTGCCCGCCTCAGCCAGACTCGCGGCCGATAGCGGAGCGCCAGCGCCAGGCCGAACAGCGCGGCCAGACAGACCAGCGGCCGGTCGATCGGCCGCCGCGCCGGCGGCGCCGCGGCCTCCGCTTCGATCCCCAGCGCGGCCAGTGCAAACTTCGCTCCCGCCTGGCGGAGCGATCCGAGAATCGCCTCCGCGGTGATCGTTGCCCCGGTCACCGCGTCGACGCCTTCCAGTCCATCTGCTCGAAACAGGTTGTGCCCCGGCAGCCCTTTGAGCCAGCCGGCAAGACTCTCGACGTAGGCCGGCGTCTCCCGCGAGCGGACGATCCGCAGATCGCGCAGGCTGCCGTCGCGGGCGACGTAGACCGCCATCGCGATCGGGCCGCCGTAGCCGGAGACGCCGCCGCCCAGCGACTCGCTGCTGAACACGTAGCCGCCCTTGTCGCCATCCGACTCGGGGACGATCCAATACCGCAGCGGGCTGCCATCTTCCCCCACGGCCGTCGCCTCAGCGAGGTTCTCGCTGGCGGTCATCGCCCGAGCTGCTTCGAGCACGCGCTCTTCCTCGGTGCCGGCGGCCGCGGCCGCGGCGATCTGCGAGGCGGCCAGCACCGACGCCGCCGCTCCCAACAGCCAATAGCCGGCCGGGCGGACCAGCCGGTCGAACCCGTCCGCCCCGGCCGGCCGCCGCGGCGGCCGCGCCCGGACCGCCGGCGGAACCAGGTTCACCCCGATCAGCAGGGCCAGCACGCCCAGCGTCAGCCAGGTCCCCAGCAGCGGCAGCAGCAGCCAGCCGGAAGCCAAGGCCCCCGCCGCGCCGCCCCAGTGATCGAGCATCTCCAGGCTGGCCCCCGCGGCGGCTGGCGACTGGCCGGCCGCGCGGAGCCGCGCCGCCCCGATCGGAAAGTACAGGCCCACGCAGAGGCCGACGCCGACAAACAGGGCCGCGTAAGCCGCCCGCGGCGCCCCTTCCGAAACCGCCGCCACCAGCCCGAGGACCACCAGGTTGAGCGACAGGCAACCCGGCAAGAGCCCGCGCCGCCTGCCCGAACCGCGCCGCAGGAGCCGCTCGGTCAACATGCTGCCGGCAAACGAACCGAACATGAACAGCGACGAGATCAACCCGATGTCGAGGAACAGGGAACCGAACCGCGCCTGGTACTGAAACATCAGGACGATGCTCAGCGACATGCCGGCCAGCCCCGTGGCGAAGACCAGGAACCGGCCGTCGAAGGCCGCGGCGGCGGTGATCGACTCGCGCGTCGCCCGGCCGCCGCGCGGCGCCAGCAGATAGAGCAGCCGGAGCAGCCCATAGATCACGATCGGGCAGGCGGCGATCCAGATTCCGGCGCGATGCAGCACCGGCACGGTCCCTGCGAGCGAGAGCAGCGTCGTCCGGCGCAAGGCCAACAGCAGGCTGAAGAACAGCGAAATCGGCCGCTCGTCGCGGTTGAGCAGCAGGGCGGCCGGCGCGGCGGCCGCCGTCTGGCTGTAGGCCTCCAGCTGGAACTCCGCGCGGTCCGGCACGTAGAGCGACATCAGGCCTTGCGCTGGGTAGACCTCCGCGGCGGCGGGGATGTTGGCGAACCGGTCGCGGAGTTCGGCCGGCGCGGTCGAGAGCCCCTCGCCGTCGGAGGCGACGAGCCAGCTCTCCTCGCCCGGCTTGAGCACGACGTGGCCGAAGACCGACTGGAGCGTCGCCAGCGCCGCAGCGCCCAGAAACGCCCGCTCCTGGCCGATGAAGTTCTCCGCGCCGGTCAGCCGCGCGCAGACGACTCCCCCCTCGGCCAGCGACTGCCGGACGATCTCGAAGAACTCCCGCGTCCAGTAGTGGTTGAGCACCAGCGTGGTCGGGTCCGGCAGGTTGAGCCACACCAGGTCGAACCGGCGGCGCTGCGACTGGAGAAAATCGCGCGCCTCCCGCCCCGGCGCGTGCAGCCGCTCCGCCCCGGCCTTCAGCTCGGCCGGCAGCACTTCAAGCAGTCGCCGCGGATACTCCGGATCGGGGTGCAGCCAGACCACCTCGCCGATTTGCGGCAGCTTGCCCAGGCGCAGGCAGATGCTCAACGAATCGCCGCCGACGATGAGCGCGTTTTTCGCCGCCGGATGCTGCGACAGCCCCAGCGCGATGACTTCGGAGGCGTGCTGGATGTTGGGCACCGTCTCCGAGACGCCGCCCCACGAGATGACCACCAGCTGGCCCCCGTGCCGGCCGTAGAGGTATTTCGCCTGCGCCGTGGTGAAGCGGCCTCGATACTCCTCCGCCGCAAGCAGCCGGCTCCACCGCGCGCGGTCGCTTGCGCGGCTCCATCGGTCGGGCAGGCCGCCCAGGCTGACCGCCACCAGCGCCGCCAAAAGCGCCAGGAGGATTCCGCCCGACGCGCCCGACCGCTTCAACCGCTCCCCGGCGAACCAGCCGATCGCCGACATCGCCACCAGCACGATCCCCGCATCGGCGATGATGCTCTCCGCGCACACCCCCCTGGCCAGGAGCAGCGTGACGACAATTCCCCCCAAAAAGCTGCCGAGAGCCTCGACCATGTAGACGCGCGCCGGCGGCAGGGCCGCTTCGCGCTCCCACCAGCGGCACGCCAGCGTGAACAGCAGCCCCGTGACCAAGCTGATCGGCGCGTTGGCGACCAGGCTCACCGCCAACATGCGGCCGAACGGATAGACCTCGTAGGCGGGCACGCCCCCCAGCGCCCGGGCGTCTGCAATCAGGGCCTGTTGAACCACCAGCGCGGGGATGTACAGCAGCACCGTCAGCTCGAATCGCTCCACCAGGCCCCCCAGGCGGCCGGCGACGGCGCGGCCGAGCACGGCGCCCAGGCCGACCCACAGCAGCCACGAACCGAAGAAACTCCCCACGCCCAGCTCGCTCCCCTCGAACGCGGCGAGAAAATCGCGAAACAGGAGCGTCTGCGCCACCAGGGCGAAAAAACCCAGACCGAGTATGAGAGCGGAGCGAAACGGCTTCATGAAATTGCCCGCGGGGACTGTCCCCACGATTGTTCCGCGGGAGCTGTCTTGGAACGCGTCCAGTCCGCGGCCAACAGATTCCTTCTACCTCGAACCAGCTTCGGCGGCGCCCGCCCGCGGTTCCTCTTCGCCGAAGACGATCGCCTCGAAGACCTCGAAGGCCGCGCCCTGCTGCCAGGCGTCCTCCGGCAGCCCCGCCTTGCGGGAAAGGTGGGCGAGCGTCGTCTCCAGGTCCCAGCCCTGCTCGGTGGCCACCTGGGGGAGAAACAACGCCCCCCGCTCCCCCTTCTTCAACACCACGCCGTGCCTGCCGATCTCGATCTCCGAAACGGAGGCCACCGGGCGGAGCGGAGTGAGCGTCGAAATCTCGATCTGGATGGCGTCCATCTCGGGCAACTCGACCGGCGGAAAACGGTGGTCGTTGAGCCCCGCGTTGACGGCCTGCGCCATCACGCACCTGTACAGCGGCCGGGTGGGAACCACCTCGCCGATGCACCCCCGCAGTTGGCCCCCCTTGTACAGCGTGACAAACGCCCCCGAGGGCCGCCGCAGCGCCGGCGTGATCCTGATCTCCGCCGGCTCGGCCGCCGACAGTTCCTTCTTCTCCAGCACGCAGGTCAAGGTGGCGCGGGCCAGCCGCAACAGGTCGGCCCGCTCGGCCGGGCTCAGGTCGGCCGATTGCTCCTCGGCCGTGGCGGGCTGCCCCGGCGGCCACCCGCCGATCACCGCAAACGCGCAATAGCTCACCGAGCTGGACCAATCGCCGGTGATCCGCCCCGAAGTCTCATAATGCAGCTGCCGCACTTGGGCATCGGCCGGCAGCATCGCTAAGAGGACGCCGATCGCGCAGCGGCCGCAGATCGTGGCGCCGGTCTGGTCGATGTAGTCGAGGAAGCCGTCGAGGTTCTTCTCGCACAACCGGTCGATCGCACCCCCGTCGAGTTTTTTGAGATTTTCCGGCACTTCGTCTGAAAAGGGCAGATAGCCGAAATTCGCCCCATAGTGCGTGAAATCGCTGCTGGCCACCACGAGCGTCCGCTGATCGACCAGGCCGCCGAGAATCCGCCCCAGCTTGCGGACCGTGGCCCGGTCCAGGTCTCCCACGACGATCGGCACGAGTTGGAAGTCGTTGAGGACCCGCTGGAGCAGCGGAAGTTGGATCCCCACGCTGTGCTCGCTCTCGTGCACGAAGGGAATTTCCTGAAACTCCGCGTGCTCCCGCAGTTCGGCGATGAACTTCCGATCGAGCGCGACTTCGCCCAGCGGCGTGGCGTAATGCGTGAAGCCGGGCACGCTGGCGATGCTCTCCATCGGCACCCGGTGGCTCGGGCCGATCACCACCACGCGATCGATCGCGCGATCCTGGAGTTGGCGGACGCCATGGGCCGCGGTCGCGCCCGACCAGCGATAGCCGGCATGGGGCAGCACCAGCCCGCAGAGCTTCTCGATCTTCCGGTCGGGCGCGGCGGCCAGGTAACCGTCGATCTCGCCGGCCAGTTCCCGCCTGCCGGCCGAGTACCAGTCGCCCGCCAGCGGCGAGGTGAAGACGCGGCGCTTTCCGCTCGGCGCACGCTCGATCTCCGCGGCGGCCAGCGGCTCCCCTTGCGCTCCGCCCGGCGGCCGCGAACCGGCCGGCGCGGCGTTCTGGAGCGGCGCGGCCCGATCGCACGAAATCAACAGCACGGCGGCAGACAGGCCGCCGATCCAGCAGGCGGCCCGCCTTGCCGCCGTCCTTCGCAATCGGCTCATGCTCGATCCCTCCCTGCGCTATCCCTGCCAGTGCCCCGGTCGTCTGATCTCGCTTGGGCGCAGCCGCTTGAGCGGAATTCGCCGATCCAGCAGGCGGCCCGCCCCCCCCTGCCCTCTCCCCGGGACGGTCCGGTCGAAACACCGCCGCCCGGCCCGCTTCAAGCGGCCCGCCGCCAGCACCGCGGCGGCGCTCGCCAGCCAGTACGCAAATCGGCGGCGCGTCATTCCCATATCCCGTATACCTCCCTCTGGCAATCCGGGCAGCGGCCATTGCGGATCCGATTCGCCACGATCGTAAATCCGTAGCGCTCGACGAGCCGCGTCCCGCAGCCGGGGCAGTGCGTGTCCTCGGCCCCGGAGCGCATGATATTGCCCAGATACACGTGCTTGAGCCCTTCGCTTTCGGCGATCTGTTTGGCCCGATCGAGCGTTTCCGCGGGCGTGGGCGGCAGGTTCTCCATTTGAAACTGGGGCGAAAACCGCGAGAAATGCAGGGGCGTCTCGCGGCCCATGTTTTGCGCTACCCAGCGGCAAAGGTCGCCGAGCATCGCGTCGCTGTCGTTCAGGGTCGGAATCACCAGGTTCGTCACCTCGACCTCCACGCCCATCGACTTGGCGACGACCAGGGAGTTCAAGACGGGCGCCAGCGTCGCGCGGCAAACGTCGCGGTAAAACCGGTCGGACATCGCCTTCAGATCGATGTTCGCCGCGTCGACATATTCGCAGAGCCGCCGCCAGGGCGCCTCGTTGATGTAGCCCGCGGTGACCAGCACGTTCCGCAGCCCCGCCTCCCTGGCCGCCCGGCAACTGTCCAGCGTGTATTCGTAATACACGATCGGCTCGGTGTACGTGTAGGCGACCGACCGGCAGTTGCATTCGACCGCCAGCGCGGCGACCTGCTCGGGAAGCAGCTCGCCGGCGGGCGTTTCCTCCGGGTTGGCCTGCGAGATCTCCCAGTTCTGGCAATTCTTGCAGTGCAGGTTGCAGCCGACGGTGGCCAGGGAGAGAATCCCGCTGCCGGGCAGAAAGTGGAACAGCGGCTTCTTCTCAACCGGGTCGACATGGACCGCGCAGGGGCGGCCGTAGGTCACGGCCAGCAGCTTGCCGCCGACATTCACCCGCACGCGGCATTCACCGCTCTCGCCCGGCGCGATCACGCAGCCTTTCGGGCAGAGCTTGCATTCGAGCCGCATGGCGCGCGCCTCCGCTGGTTACGGGGGAATTGGGAATGTCGAAAATCAAATGTCGAAAGAATGTCGAATGTCGAAAATCAAATGAACAGACCTCGCTGCCAAGCTCCAGCCTGGCAGCGCCAGCCGCAGTCTCACTCGGGTTCCCAAGCCGGAGCTTGGGAACCAGAAGACGGCGCGTGATCTCTGACCCGCCCCCCTGCCCCGCATTCTACCAGATTCGGAGTCAAACTCCATGAACACCCGCAGAACGTTTCCGAAGACCGCCGCAGCCGCGGCGGGCGCCGTTTTCGGCTGGGGAAAAGCCGGCCGAGCGGTATCAGCAGCGACGCGAGGGGGTGCCGCCTATTCCCGCGCGGCATTGCGATCCTGCCGGCCGCCGAGCGGAAGCTCGACGACGCTTGACGCTTGCGCCGCGGGCCGGCGCAGCACCTGGCCGCGCACAGCACCCAATCGAAGCTCGGCGCGCCCCCCTTGGCGGCGCGTATCCGGTCGTGCAGCCGCCGCAGGCCGCCGATGCTCAGGATGACGTAGAACCCGTTGCGTTTGAGAAACGCGCACCACGCCTCGTCGAGGACCGCGCCATTGGTCTGGAAGTCGTTCTCGATGTCTTGCCGGCCGCGTGCTTGTGCTGTAGTGTGACCACTTTGCTGCAGAAATCCGACCCGCCGCAGCGCGGGTTCGCCGCCGTGTTAGTTGAAGACGACCTGGTCGACTTCCCGCGCGGTGATGTACTGCCGGACGCCCCCGACCTGCCAGCCGAGTCGCTGCGCCGTGAGGGCCTTTACGACTGATCGTCCAATACGCGCTGGACACGAACGTCCTCTTACGGGCCGCCGCCCCTACTTCCACCCACCACGCGGCGGCCGTCGAAGCCGTCAAGCGGCTCCTGGCCGGCGGCGAGGGACTGTCCCTCGCCCCCCAGGTGCTTGTGGAGTTCTGGTCCGTGGCGACCCGGCCTATCGAGGTCAACGGCTACGGCTGGCCGGCCGAGAATGCGGAAGCCAAAGTCACGGAACTCCTCCGCCAATTCCCGCTCTTGCCGGAGACTCCAGCGGTGTTTCCCGAGTGGCTACGGCTTGTCAGCCGCCACGGGATCCTCGGCAAACAGGTCCACGACGCCCGGCTGGTAGCGCTGCGCGCGCCGACCGGTGAGCGGATTATACTGGCGCGAAGTGACCCGACCCAGCTCGTCCATCGACCACGCGAGCCTGTCGTCGCCGTCGAACCACTCTTTCCGCGCGGCGCTCGCGCCCGAGCCGTTCTGGCCGCTTGGCACGGCGGGCGGCGTGACGGTCTGCTGCTCGATCTCGAACGTGCCGGAATGCCACGTATAGGCAAAGCTCGTCGCAATCGCGCCCGTGCCCTCGTCGAACTGCGTCTGGTTGATCCGGCCGAGGCTGTCGATCATCGCAATCAAACGTTCACCTGACAGGGTTTTCATTTTCCGGTTCGGCTGGCGAGCGGAAGCTCGACGACGCTTGAGACTTGCGCCGCGCGCTGGCGCAGCACCTGATCGGCGATTTGGCGCAGGTAGGGGTCGGCATAGGCGAAAAAACGCTTCAGGCCGGAGCAGAGGTAGTTGTGCCCGGGCTGGCCGTCTAATGACTTGATGAAGCGGTTCTTGGGGCACTCGCCGTGGCAGGCGAAGAGGTAGCGGCAGCGCTTGCACTGTTCGGTCAGGGAGTCTCGCTTATTCAAACCGAACTGCCGCTGACGCGGCGAGTACACCACATCGGCGAGTTGGGAATCCCGTAAGTTGCCCAGGCGGTATTCCGGGTAGACGAGTCGTTCGCACGAGTAGAGGCTGCCGTCCTTTTGAAGGGCGACGAGCGAGCGACCGCAGACGGGGGCCAGATTGCACATCTGCGCGGGCTCGTTCATCCATGCGCCCACCGAGGTCTCGAACCAGTTGACCAGGACTCTGCCGAGGCCCGTCTTGAGCCACAGATCGAACGTCCGGCAAAGAAATTCGCCCCAGTCGTCGGGATCCACCGACCAGTCCGTGACCACCGAGTCGGGATGGCCGGGCCGGGCCGCTGGAGTCCCTTGAATCGGCATTCGAGTCGCGTCCCAGTGTCCGGGCGCGGTCGTGCGGTAATCCTTCGGGTCGGCGCAGGGGAGCCATTGGATACGGGAGCAACCCAAGTCTTCGGTAAGAAACTGATACACCTCGGCCGGGTGCCGCGCGTTGACGGAGTTGACGACGACCAAGGGATTGAAGGGAATCTGGTACTGCCGGAGTAGTTTGGCAGCCCGGTAGACTTGATCGAAGGTCGGCGCGCCGCCTTTTCCCTTGCGAAAGGCGTCGTGCAAGTCCTTGGGGCCGTCGATGCTCAGGCCTACGTAGAAGTGGTGCTCTTGAAAAAACTCGCACCACGCTTCGTCGCGCAGCACGCCGTTGGTCTGGAAGTCGTTCCTGACGTGGATTGTGCCGGCATATTTTCGCTGGAGTTTGATTATGTTGTGATAGAAGTCGAGCCCCAGCAGCGCGG
>LSQX01335086.1_pt2 | contig 16370 bp, 5 predicted proteins | sample 654561 | NCBI WGS metagenome assembly LSQX01 (sample SAMN04489861, study PRJNA283612) | anaerobic digester metagenome | isolation source: 4 biogas reactors fed with cattle manure at either 37C or 55C with and... | place: Denmark: Kongens Lyngby | collected 2014 | reverse complement strand
GCCGACGGCTCGCTGGTTAAGATCGCACCCCGCTCGGGCAAGGGCGTCCAGACAATGGAATCCGTGGCCAGGGCGGTTTTCAAAACCATCAGCAGAAGGAAATTCATCAGCGTCCTCACCCCCATAGGCAAGCTCAATGCCGTGATGCAGCGGTTCTTCCCCCGCCTCGTCGAATGGATCATCCTGGCAAACCTGGAGAAGTTTGAGGAGAGGAGCAAATAAGGGTTCAAGGTTTAAAGTTCAAGGTTTAAGGTTCCAGGACTGGAGTTTGGGGTTCAGAAATTGCAGCCCGGGCTCCCCCTTTAGAGGGGGTTGGGGGGAGGTTTTTGGAAATGCCTGAGACCTTTGATTTCAGAACAAGGATTTACGAATGATGATTTGTGAAATTTCTGACCCTTAAATCCCAAGAGCTGGCACCCGACAACTGATACACGACACCCAAAACCTTCTTAATCAGCAGTTTGCGAGCCTGAAATATTGTTAAGGCTGTAGCCGACGATCGTCCCTTCCAAATCCCTGAAAGCGACATATACCCTGAGGGTTTCGCCCTCCTTTACGGGAGGCAGCTTGATCTTTACCTGCCTGTCCTTTCTTTTGGCTTTCTGAACCAGGCCGGTGGTGTCGAGGGTGGTTGTGTTGATGGCCAGCAGCAAGACTTGATCGTCGGGCGAAGCGGGCTTGCCTTCTTCGGGGCTGCCCCAGCTGACATGGCCCGTTTTGCCGTCGATGGTGAGGCTGACCTCCTGCGCCCCGGCCCGCTCGCCAATGCTTAGCGCCAGCCAGTCAAGGGTTTCGGGCGTTGCCGACGCATCGTAGCGGGCCAGGTTTTCCGACAGGGCCCGCTGAAAAACGTACCTGCCCCCGGACACATCGCGGAAACCCTCCTCAATGAAGGGCTTCACGGCCTTCACCACGTTCATTACCCTTGAAAATTTGCTTTTAACCGCTTTCATTTTTTCCGAATCGGGCCCGCTGCGTCCCGAAGGCTTGCTCCGTATCACCGTCTTGCCGTTCAACTGGTAGATCACCATATTGCGAATGCTGCCCTGGAATTCGCCTAAAATCCCCTTGCTTGTATATGCCATAGCTTTTTTGTTTGAATGATATCCGTTTTCAAATTTAAACAAATTTGTATTTCGACCGAGGTTCAGGCGGGTTTTAGCCGCTTTAAAACGGCTGAAACCCGCCTGAACCTCGGTTTAAACCTAAAGATGATCCTAATCTTATACGGACTTTCAAAGAAGAGAATTGTTTGCAAATTATTTTCTTGATAAATTTAACCCAGTCAAGCAAAAACACAGCCATTGCAGGGGCTTTTGAAGTGCCTTACATCTTGAAAATGAGGTAATAAGTGAAGGTGTTCCAGTGGTAATCATGGGCAAATAAATCTGTAAAACCCTGATATAATTCTTGCCGGCAGGTTCTAAATTTACAATCACTTCTACTCACATCATTTCACCTAAATACTTAACAATGAGCAAGCGGGGCATATCTTCCCGTTGGTTGTTGCTCTGGTGTTTTGGCCTGAATGGGGTTTATGGGCCTGAGGGGGGGAGGCTTTCGCCAGGGCGTTGCCGGGATTGAGAAAGCGTTTCAGCAGGAGCTGTTTTACCTGGTTGTCGATTTGCCCGCCGGTTTTTAGTAATGAAGTACTCAACGACTGGGTTTTGGGAAAATATAAGGGATGCAAAAGCAAGGGGGAACGAAGTGGGCCACAGATGCTAACTGCCTAAAAGAAAGGGACCCCACTCGAAACATGAGTGGAGTCCTTTCATCATGAAGAGAATGAACAATTAAAAAAAAGGCAGGATTGCCAACGCTTACTCGTGTTTTTCCTTACCTGTTTACTGTGCGTATCGTCATTTTATTGTTCCAAAAGGAGTATGATTAATTATCTTTTGACTGAACCAATGCGTTATATGATTGGGTTTATCGGTCGTTTCGAATGCCGGGCTTAAGATATGGGCCTCCGTGGGGTTTATTCCCCGGGGTCCTGATTGATCAGTCCGTTTGCAATGGCATATTTGATCAGCCCTACAATGGATTTTGTTTTTGTTTTGGTAAAGATATTTCGGCGGTGGGTTTCCACGGTTCGTTCACTAATAAAAAGTTTTTGTGCGATTTCTGTATTGCTGAGTTCCTTGGCGATCAGGTTCAGGATTTCCTTTTCGCGTGAGGTAAGGGTGCCGGTTACGGTTTCTTTTTCATCGGTGCTTCGGTCGGCCAGGTTATGGAACAGGATGGCCTGAACGTCCCTTCCCAGGTATTTTCCACCTGAAGCCACGACCCGAATGGCTTCGAGCACTTCGTTCATATTGGTTCTTTTCAGGATATAGCCTGCAGCCCCGGCTTCAATCATTTTGTTGATCATGGCAAAATCTTCGTGCATGGTAAGGGCCAGGACCTGTATGTTAGGTTTAAGGGTTTTCAGTTTTGCCGTCAATTCAATTCCGGAGCCATTGGGCATATTGATATCGGCCAGCACCACGTCAACCGGATGTTCTTCAATGAACTGGATAGCTTGGGCAAGGTTGTTGGCCCCGCCGGCAAAGCGCACGTTTGTTTCGTCCTGCAGGATCGCCTTTAAACCATCAATGATCAATTGATGGTCATCCACTATAAGCACCTGAATGGGCTTTTCTAAGTTCATTGTTTGGGTTGATTGGTAAAACAATACTGACAATTGTTCCTCGATCAATCATTGTATCGAAAAAGATAGTCCCATTAAGGTTTTCAATTCTCGATCGGAGGTTGCTGATTCCACCATTGCCATTAAAATCCTTTTCGTTATAATTGAAGCCAACTCCGTTGTCTTCAGCCATCAGGGTAATGCCAGCCTCGTCGCGGATAAGTTGAAGGTTAAAAGAGGAGGCTTTCCCGTGTTTGATGGCGTTGTTGAGCAATTCCTGGATTGCCCGGTATAGGGTATGTTCGATGAGATTGTCGAGGGAACCGTTCAGGCCAAACGTTTCGAAATGCATATTGAGCTGCCCGCTTTTGTTGATATGGTTGGAAAGGGTTTTGATGGCTTCCACCAGTCCTTTTTCGGAGAGCAGGGAAGGGGCGAGGTTGTGAGAGATGTTTCGGACCTCATCAAAAGCTTCATCTACACTTCGGATGGCTGCTTCAAGTAATTCTTTTTTTCGATACTCAGTAAGGTTTTCTTTTTGTTGAATGGTGCTAATATGCAGGCGGGCAACGGAAAGCATTTGTCCCAGGCCATCGTGGAGTTCACGTCCAATTCTTTGCCGTTCCTGAATTTCAGCCTCAATGGCCACGCGTGATTTTTTTTCGTTGAGGTTGATGATGGTTTGTTGCAGACGCGATTGCTGTCTTTGACGAACATTGAAATACAAGAGTGAAAACCCAAAAATGCCGAGTATGAACACCACAATGATAAAAACGAGGAGGTTGTTTTTCTGTTGTTGTTTCAGCATATGTTTTTCTATCTGCAGCTGTTGCAGGGCATTGGTTTCGGTAAGGGTGCTGATCTCGGTGTTGTAGATTTGATGGAGGATGGTTTGGTTTTCCAGTTCATCCTTTAGCTGTGCATACTCGCGATAGAATTCAATGCTTTGCCTAAGGTCGCCCATTTCCTCGTAGATACGAGAAATGATTTCAAAGGCATTATTGAGCAACACCTTGTTATCCATTTCACGTGCGATGGTCAGGGCTTGGTTGGCAAAGTTCAGGGCATCATTAAGTTGGTTTTCTGCCAGTGCCACATGTGCCAGGCCAAGGATGGCAAAGGCTTCCTGATAGGATTGCTTAATGGCCTGTGCCACGGTTCTTGCTTTTTCGTAATTATCACCTGCTTCATCGGTAAGGCCAATGTTGAAATAGAAGTTACCCCGGGCCTGGTAGGAAATGCCTAAGCCGTAAAGGTTGTTGCGTTTATTGATTTCGGCTGCTTTGTTAAAATAAAAGAGGGCTGAGTCGTTGGAATAGGTCAGTCCAATATTGTTAAGTGCGGCCGACATCCCGATGCTGTCGCCCAAGGCTTCAAATCCGGCCAGGGCAATCCGGAAGTTATCGACTGCTTTTTCCGAGTTGTTCAGTTCGTGATATAAAAGCCCCAGGTTGTTGTGGGTGCTGGCTGCATTTCCGTATTGCTGGTTTTTGTTGTACACATCAAGGGCTTTCATAAAGGAGTCGAAAGCCTCTTTATAGTTTCCAATTTTCAGGTTTACTTTTCCGAGGTTATTGTAAGCATCAGCAAGCCGAGTGCTGTCGTTGAAATTGATGGCCTTTGAGAGGGCTTGGTAGTAGTAGTAAAGGGCTTGTTTGTAGTCAGCCTGAATGTGATAGGTAGCCCCCAGCAGGTTTAACAGGCGGGCTAATTCGGGATAATCCTCCCGGGGTCCCTGTTCAATTTGGTTCAGAATGATCATTCTGGCGCTGTCGGGGGCTGAATAGACGATGTTAAGTGCTATCTTAAACAAGCTGTCCAGATTGTGTTCCTGGTTTTTCCCGGTGGATTCGGAGCGGCGGATTATTTCGTTGTTTGCAAAAGAGGGCTGTGGGCAGATGACAATTCCCATGAGCAGGAAAAACAAATGAAACAAAAGCCGGCTGAGCGGGAAGGTAATTTTGGACTTTCTGATCCGGGCAGCTCCCGCCATTGCTATATTGCATGGATGATCAGTTTGCATAATTTGGGTAAAAAGTGCTTGTAAAGCATAAATGATGTCCGTGCAAAAGTAAGGCAACTAAACCGATTCGAAAAGCAAAGTATTGGATACCACCCAAAAATACGGGTTCTCCCTGACAAATTTTTAAGGGCAATATACCGACCAGCACGTATTGGAATAAGTGGTAATTTCTTTTTCCTTTGTTTGAGTTAAATTGCTTTAATGGGGTCATAAGGTTCAGAATAGGCCCTAAGGGAAAATCAAAATGACATTAAGCCATTATTTTGAATAGAAATGAATCGCGAAGCAAGTAGTTTTTTGTCTTGTCAAGTGCCTGGAAGAAAAGCCGTTGGGTTCAGAAGTTTTATGCCTCTTTTTTACGGCCTTGATCAGCAGGATTGGAGAGGAACTACCTGGTTTCCAGTGATCACCGGAAAAATTGATTACGGGTGAGGGGGGTGAGCAATTGATTTGTTAACGATGAAATCTCAAAAACAGAACAGGACAATTGTCGAAGCCAAAGGTTCTTCAGAAGATCACAACCAAAGCAATGCCCCAAAACCCAGAAAATAAAGAACGCAAAAAACCCTCCTCAACCAGGTTGGAATCGCCTTGCCGGGAGTCCGGCTGGAATGAATTCTCTTCCGGGGGTGAATTTTGGTTTGAAGTCAAAAGGGGCGATGGTTTATTTTCGATTCATCGCATTATAAGCAGTTCATCGAAACTCAATAAATAAACAAGCATGGCTGGGAGGGGATAACAGAAGCTGCCAGCTTATTTCTAACAACCAAAACAATTTGAAATGAAAAAAAAGTGGTACGGTCTAACAATTTTGCTTTGTGCGGCATTTTTTCTTTTATCAATGCCCAGGGTGGAAGGCAAGGTTGGCTTTAATGGTAGTGACCATTGGCCAATCGCCCAAGAATTTGCGGACTCACTGGTAATAGGTGACGGAACGGAACAAGTATCAAATACGCCGGTCTATCCCTATTATGGGTATTCGTTCACCCAAACCTTATACCTTCAGCAAGAGCTGAATTTTTCGGATATGCTGATCAGCCAGATTGGTTATCAGTATTCGGGTGCAGGGGTAAGCTTGGAGATAGAAGTCTGGATGGGTCATACCGGTATAAGCGCCTTGGAATCAACGATTCCGTTGGATGGTTTTACAAAGGTATATGATGGGCCCTGGGACCTTACGGCAGGAGACGGGTTTTCGACCATTGAGATCAACCCGTTTCCATACAACAACAGCGATAACCTTGTGGTTACGGTTATTGAAAAACTTCCGGGCTGGAACAGTCCTTCGGATGCTTTTTTGGGCACCCTTGTTACGGATGGGCAACAACTAAGCGTTGGCGAAATGAATGATGGGTCGCCTTACGATCCTGAAAATCTTCCCGCGGGTAGTCCGATCAGTTACAGGCCAAACACCCAGTTCTGGTTAATGGAAGTACCAGAAGGACCTGCTGTATCGAGTATTACGCCCTTAATGCTGAATTTTGGAGATGTTGAGGTTGGGTTGCCCAAGACCATGAATTTGACGATTAAGAATCTGGGGGTTGATCCCTTGGTTGTGACAGGTTTTGAGAGTTCCAATAGTTTATTTACGGTTGTCAACACGACATTCCCGCTGCAACTTGGGTTTGTGGAGAGCGCCGTGGTAAGTGTTCAGTTTACCCCAGATTCGGACTCCAACCAAGCGGGCACAATTACTTTTCTAATGGATGCGGGCATAGAGGGCGATCGGCAGGTAGAAATGACTGGTCGTGGTGTGAATATGGTTCCGGTAATCATTGGCGAAGGTGAGGTCACCTCGGGTCTGGTTCCCGTGTCGCCCTATTTTGGTTACTCTTTTTCGCAGACCCTCTATTTGCAGGAAGAAATAAACATTGAGGACAAAATGATTCAAAGGATAGGCTATCATTACACGGGTGCTTCGCCCAGCCTGAACCTTATCGTGGAGATCTATCTGAGTCATACAGATTCTGTTCATCTTGAAAATGTACACTCGCTGGCCAATCACACCAAGGTATATGATGGTCCAATAATCTTCACCAATGAAGGAGATTTTAATTGGGTTGAGACAGATGGGTTTTATTATAACAACACGCAAAACCTGATTGTTACGGTCATTGAAAAGAAGCCGGGCTGGGACAGCCCATCAGATGAGTTTTATGTAACGGAATTGGCTGAAGGGAGCCCTGTGATGAGCCGTTATGCGCGAAACGACAGTTCGCCCTATGATCCCAGTGCGTTGCCCAGTGGTAGCAGTGTAAGCTACAGGCCAAACATCAAATTATGGATGGGTGACGTGCCTACCGATCCAGTGGTTACCCTAACACCTGAGGCCCTTGATTTCGGGCAGGTTGAAAACACGGTAGCAAAGGTGATGACGGTTCGGGCAAAGAATACCGGAGGCGGCATCCTAAGCATTACGGGCATTGACTTCAGCAATGATCGTTTTTCGGTCATTAATGGTGATTTTCCCGTTGAACTCAGCATTGGCGAGACATTTGATTTTGAATTTCAGTTCATTCCCCAGGAGGCACAACTGGAAGAGGGGGTTGCTACTTTTCTAATGGATGAGTCGATTCCGGGTAACAAGACGGTTCAGTTAACAGGCCGTGGCCTCAGGTTTGGGGTATTACGGGAAGGATTTGAGAACGAATTGTTCCCGCCCCTGGGTTGGAAGGTAGTTGACGCCAACGGGGACAATAAAGGATGGTACAGAAACGTAACTACAGCGCCCACGGGACAAACGGTTCCCCGCACAGGGATTGCTGCCGCAGGTGTGGATACTTATGCCGGAAGCCCAGGGCAGTTAAGTTATGATGACTGGTTGATCACCCCCGAAATGATTTGGCAGGATGGGGATCTTTTTTCATTCTGGATCAAGCGCCTGGCCAACCAAACAGGGCAGACCTGGAAGATTGGGTACAGCACGGAGGGTAGTGATCCTGCAGATTTCACCATCATTGATGAAATCACGGATCCATTAATGACCTACACTGAGAAATCCTATGATATGAGTCAATATGGATTGCCCAATGGCGAAGCGTATTATATGGCGATCCAGTTTACGGGACAATGGAGTTGGCCCGGGGTCATTGATGATGTATTGGGCTCGGTGCTCAACAGGTTTGAAAAAGACCTGATGATTACGTCGGTTCAGGCTGAAGAAAAGTATATTTATGTGGATGAGCCAACCACTATTTCGGTAACCTATGCAAATTATGGGTTGATGCCTGTTGAGGCCGGCGATTATCAGGTTCAGGTTTGCACGTATATAGGCGGAACCGAAGTAGTTTTTTCGCAAATGGATGGTCAGGCATTGGCAATAGGAGAGGTTGTGACCCTGGACATTGATGTGGTACTGACCCAAATTGGCAAATACGGACTGTATGTAAAGCTTCAATATCCGGGGGATATGGATTTGCCCAATAACAACAGTGAGGTGTTTGATGTTGAGGTTATTCCTGCATCCATGGTTGTTAAGCAAATTGGGGAATTCCCAATTACAGGATCAACCAGCTATACCTCTAACTTCCCCATTGATTTTGAGGAATCGCGAGGATCCAGTCTTTCTCAGATGCTATATTTTGCCCCGGAACTGAATGTCGGGGGAATGATTGACCGGATTTCTTTTTACAGGAATTTTGCTACCCCGATGGTTCAGCGGAAGGTAATGATCTGGATGAGTTCCTATGCGGGCAGCACTCTGGAGACCTATGTTCCTCCTGCAGAACAACAATTGGTCTTTGACGGCCGCATTGACTTCACGGATGGGATGGACTGGACAGATATTAAACTGAATAATCCCTTTATTTTTGCCGGGGATGGCCATTTGTTGGTTACCATTTATTATTATGATGGGAACACGACATCGAGCCAAGCCAAGTTTGCCGTGAATTACCCAGATTATGGCCCCAACAGGACCATCTACGAATACGGATGGGGCTCAATAAACCCTGCTAACCCGACACATGTAAGTGCCACCAACAGTTTTCCACACACCCTTTTGTTGTTTGAAACAGGCAATGGATTGGGGGCCATAACAGGCAGGGTACTCTTCCAGGAGGACAATAACCCGGTGGACGGTGCGGAAATAAAAATTCACAACCCACTGATTCCAGAAGCCTCTGCTTACCTGAAAACAGATGCCAACGGATATTTCGCTGCTAACCAAGCCCTGGCCGGTGAGGGAATTCAGATCACCATTTCAAAATATGGATACAGTGATGTTGTGCTCAACGATCAGGTATTGTTAGCGGGTGGTACGCTCAATATTGGTGATGTGTTTTTAACGCCCCGACCACAGATTAACCTGGATGGGTCGGTTCTTTTGAGTGACAGCGAGCTGCCGGCAGTCAACGCATTGGTGAAATTGTCGGGGATGGATCAGTATGAAACTGTAACGGGAGAAGACGGGAGCTTCCATTTTGAAAATATTTGGGGAACGACCAATTATTTCCTTGAAATAACCCTTGCCGGCTATCAGAAATATGTTGCACAAATTTCTGTTCCGGCCACCGACTATGAACTTTCACCCATTACCATTCTGGAGCAAGCCCCAGCGCCCAACCTGGTGAATGCAACAGAAGTTGATGGAAATGCTGTGGTGAGTTGGTTTGCAGCAGGACAGCCCTATCCTTATACGTTCAGATATGATGACGGAAAAGTAGATGGAGTATTAATCACCCCCGGTGAACCTAATATTGTTGGAGGTACTTCGTGGAAGCATCATGCAAGTCTGAAAACCGTTCAATGGTACACCTATAATTCGACTAACTTCACGCCCTCAGATGAAATCCGGATAACTATTTTGGGATTGCGCCCGGATGGGTCACCAAATCCGAATGATGTACTCTATGTCCAGGATAATATTCCTAACGAATATGGCTGGAATTCCATTACCCTGACAGGTGCCGTAGAGACACCCAACGGATTCTTCCTGGGGATTTCTGGGTATAATAATTATACCCTTATAGCCTATGATGATGGGGTTGGTGAGCCCTGGGAGTGGGCTTCACAGACACAATGGAGCAATGGTTTGGGAGCCTATTACCCCCTGGAAAATGCAACATCTCCTCCTTTAAGAGGCAATATTTTTATTCGAGCAGGTGGTCTGACCTATGGACCAGTTGACCAGGAAGAAAAACAAATTGCCTACCTGGTAAATCAGGAAAGTGGAGAAACAATTCACCTGACAGAAGAGGTTGTTCCTTTAATTACCGAGGCTCCGCAGATGGAGATGCCATATATTGAAAAAAGCAGCCCCAAGGAGTTTGAATCTTATAATGTTTATCGGAGGCCATTAGGTGATATGGGTTGGGATCTTTTAAACACGATCCCTGTTGCTGACACCAGCTTTGTGGATAACACATTCAACAACCTGCCTTATGGGGTCTATCAATATGGTGTTGAGGCGGTTTACACCAATAACGTAGTTTCAGAAATGGCGCTTTCCAACGATCTGGAAAAAGATATGCGCCTGGATGTGATCATTACGGTGAATAACAATGCTGAAATGCCAGTGCTTTCAGAAGGTGCCAGGGTTAGGTTAACCAATCAAAGTGGAAACGTCAATCATATTTACACCGGATTTGCCGATGAAGGTGGAACGGTGCTTATTCCTGAGGTTCTTAAGGGGGTTTATGATTTATATGTGACCCATGTTGGATTCCATCCTTATGCGGAAAGCGGCATAAATCTTGAGATAGAGGGGACTGCATGGGATATGGAAGTAGAAATTACGGAAAGAATCGACGATCCATATGATGTGGAAATTTTAACTGAAGGCCAATCTGTAGGTACAGCTCGTTTGTTGTGGAACCAACCCCCGGTTCTTGATGATGTAGAAAGCTATGAAGCTTTTATTATTTCCGACATAGGTGAGTGGAAAATGGTAGATCAGGATGGGCAGCCGACTCTGTTTTTAGCCGGGGTTTCCTATCCCAACGCGAGTACCCCCAAGTCCTTTATGATTATGAATCCTACGCTGACAACACCACCTCTTGACCCGGCCTACTGGAACGCCTATTCGGGGAACCAGTATTTTGCAGCTTTCGGTTCGGATGGAGGTTTGACCAACAACTGGCTAATAAGCCCGCCCCAGAACCACAGCGTAGACTATACCGTTTCTTTTTATGCCAAGTCATTCTCTGACACCTATGGTTTAGAGACCTTCAGGATCGGTTATTCTACGGATACGGATAACACATCCGACTTTGTTTTCATTACAGGGAATGAAACGGCTTTAACTTATTGGACCAGGTATAGCTACAGCATTCCAAAGGAGGCAAAATATTTTGCCATCAGGCACAATCATACAGGTTCTGTGTTCATGGTGGATGATATCAGCATTGGTGTGGTTACAGATGGCGCAATCCCCGGCAATGGATTCAGCATTTACCTGGATGACGAACTGGTTGCCGAGGAGGTATTTGATGTGAGTTATGAATTTAACAACCTTACTCCGGGAAGCCATACAGCTGGTGTGAAAGCAGTGTATCATACCGGAGAATCCCAGTTGATAGCCCTTGACTTTGAACTACCTGAGGGAACCCCTGTTAATTTTGAAGTTAAGGACCACAATGGACAGGTTGTTGATGGTGCATTAGTAGAGATTATTTCTGGTGGTACCGTGATTTTCACAGGAGAAACCGAGAATGGAAACATCAGCACGGATCTCTATCCCGGAAACTATCAGTACATAGTCAGCAAGGACAACTATTCAACTGCGCAAGGATCCTTTGTGGTTTCCGCCACGTCAGTGACAGTGGAAGTAGAGCTTCTGTATAATTACAATTTGGTGTTTACGGTTAAAACGCCCGAGAATCAGTTGCTGCATGGTGCCACTGTTGTTGTTAATGGAACGGCATTGGTTACTAATGAGTCTGGATTTGCTTCGTTTGTAGTTCATCCGGGAACCTTCCCCTATGCTGTTACTTTCCACGAATATGAAACTGTACTGTCAGAGGTTACTGTCAGCGGGGACGCCTCGGAAGAAGTAATAATGGCAGAATTAACCTGTGAGCCTCCACAAAATCTTGATTACTCACAAGAAATGAATAATGTTACACTTGAGTGGGAAGCACCGGAATTGGGAGCCAACGGAACCTGGCTACACTGGGATGGTGAACACAACAATAGTATAGGAACAGGAGGTCCTGTTGATTTTGATGTCGCCCAGCGATTTGTTCCATCAGATCTTGAAGGACACGATGGGAAATTCCTGACCAGGGTATTGTTTGTACCAAGAGAAGCCAACAGTACATACAGCATCAGGGTATGGACGGGTGGCAATATTTCAGCTCCGGAGAACCTAGTCGTTGATCAAGTGGTGACCAATCCTGTCATAAATGCCTGGAATGAGGTGTTTCTGACCACTCCGGTATTGATTGACAGCAGCAAGGAGTTATGGATTGGATTCAGGAGTAACACCCAAACCGGGTATCCGGCAGGAACCGATGCTGGCCCGGCCATAGACGGTAAGGGAAATATGATCAACCTGGCAAACACTGGCTGGCAAACCTTGCTGCAAGTGGGTTCGACGCTGAATTATAACTGGAGCGTTCGTGGCTTAATTGAAGCCGTTGATGTTCCCTATGCTCAGGTTCTTTCATCTTTGGAAGAAGATGACCGTGGCGTGATGTCTGGAGCATTAGAGGTTAATAAAGAAACCCTCAGGCTTGAACCCAATGAACCACGTATCCTTCTAGGATATAACGTTTTCAGAAACGGGCAGTTAGTTAATGATGAGGTAGTTCCAGAACCCAGTTATGAAGACAATGAACTTGATCTTGGAACCTACGAGTACTATGTAACGTCTGTTTGGAACTCAGGTTGCGAATCCGAAGCTTCCAATGTGGTGAGCATAGAGGTAGATGAGATATCTTGCCCTGCACCTTTTAACTTAGAGGTTTGGCGTGATGAAGAAGACTCCAACTTGGTCCGAATGATCTGGAACGAAGAGGAGCCCCAGGAGACTGAATTCAGGTATGACGATGGGGTTAGGACAGGTCAGCTTGGCTTCCAGTCAGGAACAATAAATGGCGTCCTTGGGGCTGCTCATCCGGTTGCGGCCTCTTTATCTCAAATGAGTTGGCTGCTGAGTGATGCTACAGATGGCGGGGGCCCCCACGAGACGATCCAAATTTATGTCTTTGGTTTGACGGAAACCGGCACCCCTGCTAGCGAAGATTTGTTATATACCGCTGAGGTCTCTAATATTGATGGGGAATGGAATACTTATGAATTCCCTGAAACCATTCAGGCCCCGGGAGGATTCTTTGTTGGAGTTGCCTACAGCGGCTTTGCTGGTCTTGGTACCGACGACGGCCTGGGCGACCCCTATGTGTACTCCCCCAATACGCACTTTTATACGAGCGACTATACTTCTGGAAACTGGACCCCTTGGGAAGAATCCGGATTCAGCGTAAACGGCCTGATCAGGGCTATGGGTATGGCTGGAGCAAAGATTTCCACCCTTGTGGTTGGTCACGAGAATTATAATGCAGAACCCTCATTTGTATATTTCTCCTCTGATGCTTCAGCAATTGAGTCAGCTCCTGCCTGGAATAACCGTGACAGCAATTTCCTTGGTTATAATATTTATCACCAGGGGGTTCTGCTCGAAACCCAGTGGCAGGAAACAAGTTACTCCTACCAGGAAGCAGAAGCAGGCCTCCATTGTTATTCGGTAAGCGCTGTGTATGAAAATTGCGGCGAATCTGAAATGTCAAATGAAGCTTGTGTTGAGATTTCTGTTGGGGTTGATCAGAATCTGGCTTCTGAAAAAGTTAGGGCATATCCTAACCCTGCTGATGAATTACTTTTTATTGAAGGTAAGGCCATCAGTCGGATCATATTGATAAATTCGGGTGGCCGAATCGTTTTAGATATTTCCGGTGAAAATGCTGACCGCATGGAAATAAACGTGGGTAGCTATCCGGCTGGCTTGTATTTACTTGTTGTGAATACTGCCTATGGATCGGAAACATTGAAAATGATGATTAAATAAAAAAGCAGGAAGGCTGAAAAAAGGTTTGTGAAGCTTTTTTAGCTGTTTGTTCGGGCAAGCATAAACTTATCTTGTTGAAATTAAGATGTTTATGCTTGTCCGTTTTTGTAGTTCTTTATTTTGCTCCACAAATAGTTTTTGGCAAAAAAATTGCTTTTTTTCCTTACAACAATGTAAATTTCCTTTTTTTCACTGATACCCGATCCTTTTCCTGTCAGAAAAGCCCTGTTCGTTTTGGCAGGATTCGGTGAGGGTCTGCAGGAGGTCGATGTCGGGATTGAGGATGCGTTTCATCAGGAGCTGTTTTACCTGGTTGTCGATTTGCCCGCCGCTGAAGTCGAACTGGGTTGCGAGGCTTTCAGCCATGGCAGGGCTGAGCTCGGGCAGCTTGCTGAGCCAGATCTGCTTCCGGACCGTGCTGTCGGGGCGGGGGAAGTCAATCTTGAGCAGGAAGCGGCGTTCAAAGGCCTTGTCGAGGTTTCCCGTGAGGTTGGTGGTGGCGATGAGGATGCCCCGGAAGTTCTCCAGCTCTTCCAGCAGGATATTCTGGATCAGGTTCTGGGTATGAGCCACGCCGTGTGATCCCCGGCCCAGGTCGGTGCGGTGCGACAGCAGGCCGTCGGCTTCGTTGATGAAAAGGATGGGTTCGGCGGGGGAGGTCTTGAGTGCTTCGCGGTAGTTTTCAAAAATGCGCCTTACCTGCTTTTCGCTTTCGCCAAACCACATGCTGCGGGTCTGGCTCAGGTCGATCATCATCAGGTCGCGGCGGGTCTTGCGTGCGATCTGCAGGGCCAGTTCGGTCTTGCCTGTGCCCGGGGTGCCGTAAAAAATTGTGGTGATGCCGTGGTTCATGCCCATCCGGGCAGCAGACTCCTTGTAGCGGTTGAACTCTTCATGGTTAAGCAGTTTTTCAAGTTCGGCAATGCGTTCGTTGACTTCGGCATTGAAGTATAGCTTCTTTTCTTTAATGGTTTTATGTGGCTTCAGGCCGTCCACCCCCGTTTCGCTCGTCACCAGTTCGGGGAAGTCGATGAACAGCAGCTTGTAGGCTCCGGGGCCAAGCACCAGCTGGAAATTATCGTTACGAGAGCCGATGACCTTCACCACCCCGGTTTTTACCAGCTCGTGGCGGCCGTTTTGCAGGTTGCGGCTGAACTCAATTTGGTCGTACAGTTTGGGGAACAGGAGTCCGAAGAAATACTCGGGCGGAGTGTCGGTTCTTCCTGAGACCTTAAAAAGAACCAGGAGGAGGGCCAGGGCTTTGCTGGTGGTTTTGCTGAGGTGGGCGTTGAGGTACTGGATGAAAGGGAGGCTGCGGCCCTGGGCCAGGAGGTCTTCCACTTCACGAAGGAATTGGACCGTGGTGATCTGGTCGTTCTCGCGTTCGTCAAAGGCCTCCTTCAGCAGGTCGAGCAGGGCGGTGAAGCTGAGCTTTTGGTGGTTTTCCAGCAGGCGGGGGTCGCCGGTCCGCAGGGCTTCCATCACGTTTTTGGGGACAGTGAAGGAAATATCCCGGTAGGCTTGCCTGCGTTTTTCGGTGGCAAGCTTGCGTTTTATCAGGAAGCGCGATTCCATTAACTCGATTTTTTCGAGGAGTGAAAGGACCCGCACCCCCTTGCATTTAAAAAAGGCGGCCAGCCGGTCGAGGGTGACGTCCTCCTGCAGGCTTAGTTCGGCCAGCACCGAAAAGAGCGCCGCCTCCTCAAGGCCCAGGTTCAGAAATTCGCCCAGGCTCAGCAGCGACTCCTGGTCGGGAATGACTTCAAAAAGAAGTCCAATGTCTTCGGCTTCAGAACTGATCGATGCGATCATCGATAAATAGTCGGGCTTTTCGCCTGTTTCAGAAAAATTCAAAAAAAGGTTGTTTTTCCCCTGGTGTTTTGTGGATCTTTTCCTGCGCATATGGATTAAGTTTTATTCAATTCCCTCAGCGTTAATCATTTTCCGTAAGGGTAAAAAAGTGACCTGCATATCTAAAATACGCAAAGATTTAACCTTTAAAATACGGATTGTATAATGCAAAAATACGGGCTATAAAATAAAATTCAAGCCAAATGGGGTTTACTTATCAACATGTTGAAAACTTTAAAAACGGGCGGGGGCCTGCCAAAAACAGCCCCGGGTCGCGCAGCACTCGTGGGGGAAGGCATACATTTCCAATTAGGTTCCGAAGGTGCAGGCTGTATTAATTATTCCAGCTGAGAAATTATCAATATTGATAATTTCTCTGATCCCGGGAAAAGGAAAGGCGGGGTTTAATGGATCTGCAAGACAAGAAACGTAACTTCATTCAGGCGTTTCTTTGCATCCATGATGAAAGGTCCATTGCAAGGCTGGAACAGTTCCTGCATTCAAATCGAAAGAAAAAGGCGTTTCTAAGAAAAAACCGTTTTTTAATTCCAGTGCTCCGATTATGTTCAAATAAAAAAGGGCCACAACATTTTTGCGTTGTAACCCTTTGATTTTGAAGCTCCTCCTCTTGGACTTGAACCAAGGACCCTCTGATTAACAGTCAGATGCTCTAACCAACTGAGCTAAGGAGGAGTGTTTCCTAAGCTAGCATTGCTTTTGGAGTCGCAAAATTAATAAAAATATTCTTTCAAAAACAAAATTTTTTATCCGGTCATTTTTTTTTGCCAAGGGCAAAGGCAATACTGATTTATTCCGAAAAACAAAAGGAGTCTTCTTAACTTTGCCGCTTTCTATAATAGGCT
>LSQX01313961.1_pt1 | contig 16370 bp, 15 predicted proteins | sample 654561 | NCBI WGS metagenome assembly LSQX01 (sample SAMN04489861, study PRJNA283612) | anaerobic digester metagenome | isolation source: 4 biogas reactors fed with cattle manure at either 37C or 55C with and... | place: Denmark: Kongens Lyngby | collected 2014 | reverse complement strand
CAACATGAATGAGTCCAAGGCTTCAAAAAAGATTTCTGTAACTACAAAGCCTGATACAGAAAGACCGTATGCCGTCTCTGCAAAGGTTGTTGACAGGAACACGGTTGTTGTAACGTATAACAAGGATATGAACAAGGAAAGTGCCGAGGACAAGATAAATTATGCAATCAATCACGGTGTTGAGATAATTTCCATTAGTCTTGCGGACGACTTGAGAACTATAACCATAAAAACGTCAGATATGGATTTTGACAGTAATAAAAGATACAGTCTGCTTGTAGTGGGTGCAAGAGACAACACATATACCGGGAATCAGGCAGCAAGAAGAAAGTTCTATTTGCATGAAAGTCTTGCCGGATACTGGAGCTTTGATGAAGGAAAAGGAGATTACGTTCATGACTTGAGTGGAAAATATGGAAAGGCAGGCGTTATTTCAAAAGCTGAATGGATAGAAGGCGTTTCAGGCAGTGCTCTTGACTTTGGTAAGCTCGGTAATGTTTACGTGGGAATGTCCGACTTTTATGTGTCTGACGGTGCTACCATATCCATGTGGCTCAAGCCTTCGGATTTGAGCGGATTTGGCGTAATTATTGCCAAAGGACCAAAGGAAGCGGGCCATTTTGAGATTTACTCAAAAGACGGAAATCTGCTTGTGTTCTCCCCGGATGTGGGAGATCTTGCGTTGAAGGTAAACCTGTCTTCAATGGTGGATAAGTGGAACCACTTTGCCTTTGTAATCAATCAGAGCAGGATAATGACATATGTAAATGGTGAGCTGGCATCCACCACCGCTGTTGGAAGGTTCAAGGATGTGGATGGAGATTTGGTTATTGGAGCGTTGGCGGATGCATCATTGCCGTTTGGTGGTGCTATTGATGAGGTTTACTTGTTTGAAAGGGAGCTTGATGTGAACGAGATTGGCTACCTAGCCATGAAATCCGGAGACATTAGAGACATGGTGCTGAATGAGAACTTCAAGAAGATGAATATTGGTGAGGTATTCAAGCTGAATGCAGTATTCCATCCAGAGGGTGTTGAAGGCAGGAATGTTGTCTGGACTGTTGACAATGCCAAGGTGGCAAGGGTGGAGAATGGAGAGGTTACGGCTCTTGATTATGGTTTTGCGGTTGTTACAGTAATGACAGATGATGGAGAGTTTATTGACCGGTGTTTCATAGAAGTTGGAGATTTTAAAAAGAAGGTGGATCCGGTTCTGATTACTGCAATATGCTGTGGGGTTTTCTTAATACTTGTCATATTGTTTTCGATAAGTTATAAATACTACATGAAAAGGAAGAAAAATATGGTATAATATGTCCATACAAATAAAGGAGGAGAGCATTTATGAATGAAGAAGTAAAAAAGTTACTAAATGAGCAGATAAACAAGGAGTTGTACGCGGCATATCTTTACCTCAGCATGGCCGATTATTATGATTATAACAATCTGGACGGTTTTGCCAACTGGTTCTATATCCAGGCACAGGAAGAGGTTGACCATGCCATGTTGATTAGAAGGTATTTGCTGAACAATGGAGAAGCCATTGAGCTTGAGGCTATTCAAAAACCTGATCTTGTGTTTAATTCATATAAAGAGCCGTTGGTTGGTGCATACGAGCATGAGCTTTTGGTTACAGCATCCATCAACAATATATATGACAAGGCTGCAAGTGTAAAGGATTACAGAACAATGCAATTCCTCGATTGGTTCATACAGGAGCAGATGGAAGAGGAAAAGAACACTGACGAACTTATTAGAAAATATGAGCTGTATGCTGAAGAATCAAGGGGTCTGTACCAGCTGAACCAAGAGTTTGCAGCAAGAGTTTATGCTCCTCCTACGCTGGTATTGGATTGATTAAGAAGAATCACAAGGGTGGAAAATTATGGCTAAGGTGAAAATAGGAGTATTTGGCGGGTATAGAGGCATGACCATGATACGTCAGGCCATTGATCATCCGGATGCCACTTTGGTTGCGGTGTGCGATAAATATGAACCACTGCTTGAAGACTGCAGAAAACTTGCCTCAGAGCATGGCATCAAGGTGGAGCTCTTCAAGGATTTTGATGAATTTATACAATGCGACATGGATGCCGTTGTTCTGGCAAACTACGCAAACGAACATGCACCTTATGCAATCCGCTGTCTTGAGTCAGGAAGACATGTGATGAGCGAGGTTCTAACCTGTGCCACATTGAAGGAAGCCGTGGAGCTTGTTGAGGCAGTGGAAAAGTCCGGAAAGGTTTATCAATATGCGGAAAACTACTGTTACTTCAACACCACCTTTGAAATGAGGCAAAGGTATCAAAGGGGAGATATTGGTGAGCTCATGCATGCAGAGGGCGAGTACATTCACGACTGTTCCTCAATTTGGCCCCAGATTACCTACGGTGAGAGGAATCACTGGAGAAACACAATGTATTCGACTTTCTACTGCACTCATTCCTTGGGCCCGATTTTGTTTGCTTCGGGCTTGAGGCCGGTTTCTGTTGTAGGGTTTGAGACAAGGAACATGCCCTTTATGAGGGAACTGGGAACAAAAGCAGGTACAGCGGGCATGGAGATTGTAATGCTGGAAAATGGTGCAATGGTTAAAAGCATTCATGGAGGCTTGAAAAGAGAGCCTGGAAGCATCAACTACCAGATGTATGGTTCCAAGGGAAGCATGGAGACGGACAGGTGGGAGTTTGGTCATTTGCATGTGTACCTGGAAGGAGACAGAAACTGTGTAGGAGAGCACTTTAGGTATGTGCCTGAGTTTACAATCAAGGATGCTGAAGGAGCAGGCCATGGTGGTGGCGACTTCTTTACCACCCATTATTTCATCAGACAGATATTGGGTGACGAAGATGCCAGAAAAAATGCAATAGACGTGTATCAGGCAGTAGACATGTGCATCCCGGGAATACTGGCTTATAGGTCAATTCTTAACGGAAATGCTCCACAGGAGGTGCCGAATCTGAGGCTGAAGGACGAAAGGGACAAGTACAGAAATGATGATACCCGATACTTGGTAAGTAATGATGATATACCGGACTCTGTATTCGAAATGGTTAGGCAGAAATGGATTAAGGGCGAGCCCGGTTAAATATGAAAAAACACCTCTAACAGCTAATGTGCTTGAGGTGTTTTTTGAATTATGTTTTTAATAGATGTTAAGAAAATCATGGAAAACTCAAGAAGGCAAGATGACATATGTTGTTAGTTTACAATCCCAACGTATGGATCTACATAATCGGAGCATTGATAGCGATACTCACAATTGTACACTCTATATATAGACCGGGCAAACTGAACGTTTTGTGGTTGCTGGCACAGATTGCAGTAACTTTCTGGTGTGTGGGATTTGCACTTCAAGTGTCAACCAAAAGCTTTTTCTGGGCAAAGTTCTGGTACCTTGTAGCAAATGACTTTGTGGGAGTTAAATCAGCTACCATTTTGTTTATTTGGGCACTGGAGTTAACTGGCAGGGTAAAAACTACCAAAGACTGGCGTTTATATCTTCTGTTCATCCCAAATTTGGTTACCGACCTGCTGAATATAATGGTGTCAAAGTACATATATGAAAACATGTGGCTCAATACATCCGGCAAGTATCCTTCTTTAGGATTCGAAGCCGGTTTGTGGTATTGGATTATCACTGCTTATGGTGTATCTCTTGTTGTGGCATCGGCAATACTTTTACTAAAAGCTGTTTTACACAGGAAGTTATTATACAGATTTAAGGGAATTGCCATTATGGTATCTCTGACAGCTCTGACTGTTTTTATGGTTTATTGTATCATTACTAATTTTGCTTTGTTCAATTACTATGACATGACTCCGGTATCCATAAGTCTTGTTTTTCTTACATACAGTCTTTTCTTCTTTAACAAGGAACAGGAAACTATTCCTGTCAATATGCAGAAAGTAATTGACAATTTGAACAGCGGTGTTGTTATAATTGACAATTTGAACAGGATAATGGATTTGAACGATGCAGCAGAAAATCTGTTTGATATTAGAATAAAGGATGTTGCTGGGAAAAAGGTAAAAGAGGTGTTTGCAAGAGTGCCTGAGCTTCACAACATGTGTTTGAATAAGGATTCAAATTATTGTGAGTTTATGTATGGAGACGAATACTACGAGGCGTTTTTGTCACCGCTCAGCAACGACAAGAAGGATATGGGGTATACCGTTGTTATTCATAATATTACAGAAACGAAGGCGGCGGAGGCAGAGCTCAAGCAAAAAAAGCAGGCTTTGGCTGTGCTTGAGGAAAGGGAGAGACTGAGCAGGGAACTGCATGATTCATTGGGTCAAATATTAAGTTATGCCAATTTGCAGCTTTTGATGATAAAAGACAAGGTTGAAACTGGTGATCTGAATGTTGCGGGCAAAACCATTGAGAGTCTGATATCCGTTGTCAGGGAAGCGAACCAGGAAGTTAGGGAGTTTATTCATGAGATGAAAAGCTCCGCTTTGTTCAGAGAAGGATTTTTTTATGCCTTGAATCAATTTTTAGCCCATTACAATAATAGTTTTGATATAAGGGTGGATGTGGAAAACCCAGACATGGTTGTTGATGAAGACATCAACATTGCCACCTCGGTGCAGCTGTTCAGAATCATACAAGAGGCACTGACTAATGTTAGGAAACATGCAAAAACAGATTATGCAAAGATTACCTTCAGGAAAAAATCCAAGGAACTGATAGTCAGCATCGAGGACAACGGAGTAGGTTTTGATCCAGATTGTATCAGTTTGGATTCTTTCGGTATTGATGTCATGAATGAGAGGGCAAGACACATAGGTGCATCCTTCGGTATTCAAAGCAGCGTTGGCAAGGGTACCGTTGTCAGCATATCCATTCCTGTCAATGTGGCAGGAATGGAAGTGGATAACGGAGAAAAGCTTAGGGTCTTGATTGCAGATGACCATGTTTTGTTTATGGAAGGGTTAAAAAGCTTGCTTGCAGAACATGGATATAAAGTTGTTGCAACAGCAAGAGACGGCATTGATGCATTGAAAAAGGTACGTTTGGTGGAGCCGGATGTGGTGATTATGGACCTTCAAATGCCAAAGTGCAACGGACTTACGGCAACAAAGCTCATTAAAAGTGAAAAGCCCCATGTGATTATTGTTATCTTAAGTATGTCGGATGATGAAAAGAATCTTTTTAATGCAATCAAGAATGGTGCTTCAGGATATCTTTTAAAGAGTCTGAATCCAAACGAGTTCATTCAGGAGCTCAGCAGCATTATTGCCAATGGTTCGGTTTTATCACAGGAGACTGCATTACAAGTGGCAGAGGAACTTGAGTCGCAATTTGATCCTGTATCGATGTTGTCTCAGAGACAAATAGCAGTTCTTACTCTTGTAGCGGAGGGCAAAACTTACAAAGAGGTGGCATCAGAACTTTATGTTAGTGAAAGGACGGTAAAGTATCTAATGGCTGAAATATTAAAAATTTTAAACTTGAAAAACAAAAATGAAGCTATAATTTATGCCAGAAAGTGTGGATTGGCGTAAAGATTGCCCTTATGTTGCCCTTTTTTGCACTATAATTGCCCCCATTAAGAACAAAATAAGTATTACAATATAAGCGAAGAGTCTAAAGAGAATAAGGAGAGAATGAGCTATGAGACATGCTAAGTCGAAGAATTTATTGGAGCAAGGATTGGCGTTAATTGCAGGTTACGACATCTTTAGAACTGAAACAATTACAGAAGAAGTCGAACGGGTAAACGAAGTTGAAGAAAAAAAGTTTAAGGAGAAGGAAAAAAGGGAACGAAAAATGAGAGGAGAGAATAATGGAAACAATACAGATACCGTTATATCCAAGGAGACAATTTTAAATGGTTCAATTTCCAGTAACAGTAACATTAAGGTTTATGGGACTGTGAAAGGAAATATTACAAGCGATAACAATGTAATTATATTGGGTGAAGTTGAAGGAGATATTACCGGAAAATCTGTTGAGATTCTAAATGGAAATGTTGTTGGAAATATAAAGAGTGAAACAATGGTAAAAATATCTGACAGTTCAGTATTGAAAGGTGATATTGTTTGCCAATCACTAGAACTGAATGGACAAGTGGGAGGAAACGCCTTGGTTCACAACACTGCAACCTTGGGGGATTGTGCTGTAATATATGGAAATATTGAATCACAAAACCTCTCAATTCAGGAAGGCGCAATAGTTGACGGAACGATCAAGGTTGTGAAGGATAATACCCATATAGGCGGAGTGCTCGCAGAAGATGCGATATGACAGTGTAAGTTCGAAGAATATTGATATATTGTCCAAGCGGAATTGGCAGATGCGAAAAGCATCTGCCAATTCTGTTTTTGTGCTTGTGAATGATACTGCCGTGTAGTATAATTTAGAAGTATTATAATTGAAAAGAAGGATTTGCATGGCATTCAATATTGTGTTGGTTGAACCTGAAATACCTCAGAATACTGGAAATATTGTGAGAACCTGTGCGTGTACAGGGGCAACTTTGCATTTGGTGGGTCCTTTGGGGTTCTCGATATCCGACAAACATTTGAAAAGAGCGGGTCTTGATTATTGGGACGATATGGATATAAGGTTGTATGATTCCTTTGAAGAGGTAGTTGGGAAGTCAAACGGTGGAACTTTTTATTATTGCACTACAAAGGCAAAAAGAACATACAAGGAAGTTGAGTACAAGGACGGAGATTATCTTGTGTTTGGGAAGGAAACCAAAGGACTTCCCGAATCACTTTTGAAGGCTAATTATGAATGGTGTATAAGGATACCCATGTTGAAAGATTACAGGTCGCTCAATCTTTCAAATTCCGTAGCAATTGTATTGTACGAAGCCGTATCGCAGCTGGGTTTTCCAGGAATGCAGTTGCAGGGAGCGCTGTCAGGGATGGAAGATTAGAATAAGGAGATTTTATTATGTATAGAACCAGGTTGAAAAGCGGCGATTATTTGGATTATGCTGTTGAGTATTACAGACAGAATTTTAAGACTTTTTTCGGCATGACTTTGTTTTTCCATATACCTGTCACTTTTTTGTCTTTTTTCCTACTTGACATAGGAAACTTTGTAGACAATTTTACAGAAATGATGATGACAGATAATTTCGAGATGGGTATGCAGCAACTCTTGCTTTTATATCTGGGCATAACCCTTTACGGTCTTTACAATACCACCATTGTGCATGCAGTTTCTCTGGGTACTATCAAGCATACATATGAAAAGCTTGTAAACGGAGTTGACTACACTGCAAAACAGGCAATATCCTACGGTTTCAAACGCCTCATTTGGTTTGTTCTCTATCTGATTATTGTTTCGTTTGTCACAGGTTTTATATACAATATTGTGTCTTTTGTAGTGGCGTTAACCTTTTTGTCCAGCTTTATGGATTTTGGAGTAATAAACGTAATAATTGGAGCGCAGATTGCTCTTGCATTAATTGTCGCTGTCGTTTATTTTATGATTAGACTGTATTTCATTCCTCATGCAATAGCTATTGAAAGAATCGACTGCTTCAAGGCATTGGGTCTGTCGTGGAAGATTACAAAGGGAAGGATAAGTAAGATATTCTGGCCTTTATGCTTTGGTGTCGTTTTCTGTGCGGCCCTGCCTTTTGTCATACGTTCACTGAATAATTTCCTTGTATTCAGCGATCCTTTGGTGAACCGGATTCTGGCTGCACTGATTATGTCTATATCGAGTGTTTTGCATCCAATACTTTACATCCATACCACACAGTTGTATATTTACCTGAAGCACGAAACGGGAATGATAGAATTTATGAATAAACTGGGTGATTTGGTTGCAGGCGAAAGTGATAGAATCACGTTCGGCAAGGATAGAGAGGTGGCAGGATGAACGATCGTGAACTTGCCCAGCGTGTTATTGAGGAGGTATTGTCCCAACCGGAATTCCAACCTGAAAAAGTTGGAGAGTTTAAGTTTTTACAAAAAATCCTTAGGACTATTGGTAAAATACTGCAAAAGATAATGAACTTTATTTCAGATTTGATTTTTGAGATTCTGAGCAGAGTTAATCTGGGTTCACTTGGCAACAAATTCCTCAAACTGGGTCCTGTTGCAAGGGTGATTATTAATGTTTTGGCAATTCTTATTGTCGGGGCTTTGGTGTTTTTTCTTGTCAAATTTTGTTTGAAACTCATCAAGGGCAAAAGATTCAGGTTCAATAAGGAAGATATTTCTGATGAACTGGAGGAGTTTACGAAAACTCCCAGTGAGCCGTTGAGACTAGCATTGGAATTCAAGAGAATAAAAGAGTTCAGATTGTCTTTCAGATATTTCTTCCTGGCTTTGCTTATCAATTTCAACGAGCGGGAACTTATACGGATTCAAAAGTTTAAGACAAACAGGCAGTATTTCAGGGAACTTTCCGCAAATGACTCCGAAATCGCAAAGGCGAGCGAGCCTTTCTTCGAAGCCTTTTACTACATATGGTATGGAAAAAGGGATATAGGCATGGAAGAGCTTTTGGAGTGGGAGCGATTGTACTACGACCTTTCGGGGGTTTTGGAGGAAGGTGAGAACGATGAATAATCGATTGAGATTTGTTGTACTTGGTGTAGTTTTTGCTGTTTTGTTTTTTGTGGCAATTTCTCTCATCTCTGATACCGACCGGCAGTTTGAAAACCTTCCAAACTCCGCCTATTCGGTAAAAGATCGTGGTGCGAAGGCTTTTTATCTGTCAGTCAAGGAATACGGCAGGCGAACGAATTTGTATGATACGATAATTTTCAGGAAATATGCAAGATTCACCCCTGATGAAAGTCTCAGTGTTTCTCTTTTACCCTCGCTTTATTATTTGATTGATGATTTTGAGATTGAAGCCATCAGGGAACACGTTAAAAAAGGCAGCAGCTTTCTTTTCTTTATCGAGGAAAATGAATTTGATAAGTACGAGGAAATTGTGAAGGACATGGAAGAGTCCATAAACTCTACGGAAGAAATGTACTACAAAGAATATGTGTTTGAGGATGGAAAAGGCGGAAGGATCTACTTGTTTCCCCATGGAGACAGAATATTAAACAGCTACATGAAGCATGATCATTCGTATGCTACGGACGGTCTTGTGCTAATAGGGGAGATCGCCAAAAAAGGCAGGTACAAGACTGTTGCCATCAATGAGTATTACCATGTTGGAGTGTCGGCCTCAGGAGGCAGCGATGTATACGGCATGGGTGTAACTCTTCTGATGGTGCAGATTGTCATCACTGCAGTACTGTGGATAGTCTACAAGGGAGTACGCTTTGGAAAGGTTGAACCCGTGTACTCAACCAGAAAAAGGAATGAGACGGAGAATATACATGCTCTTGGAAATTTATACAAGAGGGTAAATTCGCCTCAGATTGTTTTTGATGTTCACATGGAGGCTTTGCTTGGGGATGTGGCCCATTATCTTGGGTACAGACAGTACAATGACGCCATCAAGGATGAAATGCTTTCAGACGAGAGGCTTTGTGAATTGGAATTTGACAAGCTGTTTTTATTGTACGAGAACAAAAACATGTTGAAAAAAGGCGACGTTAAGAAATATATTGAAAAAATAGAGATGATTAGAAGGGAGCTCTAATATGTTTGTTAAGGAAAAATCTGAACAGATTATTAAAGAGATAACAAAGGTTCTTATTGGACAGGACGAGTTCGTAAGGCATCTTGTAGTTGCATTTTTGACGGGCGGGCATGTGCTTATGGAAGGCGTGCCTGGACTTGGCAAAACCCTGTCAGCCAAAGCTCTTGCCAAAACGGTGGATTGCGAGTACAAAAGAGTGCAGTTTACTCCTGACCTAATGCCAACCGATATTATCGGCACAAAAGTATTTGACTTGAAAAAAACCGAATTCTATCTGAAAAAAGGACCTATCTTTACCAATATACTTTTGGCTGATGAGATAAACAGGACACCTCCTAAAACCCAGTCTGCCTTGCTGGAGGCCATGGAGGAAGGCCATGTGACAATAGACGGAGAGACAATGGAACTGGGAGATCCGTTCTTTGTCATGGCAACACAGAATCCAATCGAATATGAAGGAACGTATCCGCTGCCAGAAGCACAGCTAGACAGATTCCTAATGAAACTTAACATTACGTATTTTTCCCAGGAACATGAGAACAACCTTCTCAAGAAATACAAGGAGGGTTTTGTGAGTTCCCATAAGGAAGTTGAAAGCCTTGAAACCTGTCTGACATATGATGAGCTGATTATGTGCAGGGAGGAAATCAGCAGGGTAATTTGTGAGGATGGAGTTATAAATTACATAACTTCGATAACAAATGCTACAAGAAAGTCACCAGCTATAATACTTGGAGGTTCACCTAGAAGTTCCATCAGCATGCTTTTGTGTGCAAAGACCACAGCTGCCATGAATGGAAGAGATTTTGTAACTCCTGAGGATGTTTTGGATATAGCGCTGCCGGTTTTGAGACACAGGGTAATATTGAAACCGGAGGCGGAAGTTGACGGTCTTGATCCTGATACGGTTTTGAATGCGTTTATTAGAAAAATAGAGGTGCCTAGATAGAGGGGTAACAAAATGACATTTACCAAAAGACTCATTTATTTATCACTTGCAGGAGGAGCTCTTGTACTTGTTGCCGGGTTTGCAGGCTGGGCTTTTGCTGTTGTGGCTTTCATACTGATTAATCTGGTTTTGCCAAGCCTGGTTATGGTGGACATTGTGCAAACTCCAAAACCTGAAGTGTTTGAGGTTCACCGGGAGCTGAATACAAAATTAAGCCTTGGTGCTGAAAATGATGTGGAGATAATTGTAAGGAACAACAGCCCAATACCTCTTCTTGTGTCTGTTACGGACTCCGTTCCCGAGCATTTCAAACATACCTTGCCCATGGAGGCAAAATGGATACCTGCCCATGGTCAGGAAGTCTTTAAGTATCAGGTGACTCCCATGAAAAGGGGAGAGGTGTGTTTTGAGTATATATATATAAGATATTTGGGGATGTATGGATTTATTCAAAGGCAGAGGAGAATAAAAAGTGATGAGAAATACAAGGTTTACCCCAACATGAAAGCGCTTACCGATTACCGGATCAGCGCTCTTAACATTAACATGTTTCTCCATGGCATAAAGAAGACCAGAAGAAATGTGCAAGGTGGCGAGTTTGACAGCTTGAGGGAATATGTACAGTCGGATACGTACAATATTATCAACTGGGCGGCTACCGCAAGAAGACACGAGCTTATTGTAAATACTTATGTTCCTGAAAAGAATCAGTATATTTTTATCATGATAGATTCCAGCAGGGTCATGAATTCAGAGTATAAAAACATAAAGAAGCTGGATTATGCTATAAACAGTGCTTTTCTGCTGGCTGATTACTGTACGCATGGCGGTGACAACGTGGGGCTAATGGTGTTTGACAGCAAGGTAAGAAGGTATGTGGCTCCTGGAAAAAACAACTTTGATACCATTGCATCGAACCTGTATAACGTGGAGTATACGGAGACCAGTGCGGATTACGACAATGCCATCAAAACCTTCAAGCTAAGGCAGAGAAGGAGATCCCTTGTATTTATTTTTACAGAGCTTTTCAATGTGGACGAAGCACTTAGATTTGCAAATGTCATAAACACTCATCTGTCAAATCATTTGGTACATGCAATAACCATCAAAGATCCAAGAGTGGATGAAATTGCAAACATGGAGATCAAGAAGGCGGATGATGTTTATCTGAAGTCAGCTGGAGTCAAGCTGGTTGGTGAAAGAGACAAGATAAGAGCAGTATTAAAGAAAAAAGGAATAATGAGTTCCGATGTGGAGGCCGACAAGCTGTCCTTGGAAGCGGTTTGCAGATATCTGGATATAAAGAGATCCGGGGTTCTGTGAATTACGTATAGAACTGCCTGTTATACCTTTCAACGCCTATCAGGAATTGGATTACATATGCGTAGTACATTCTTTGCGGTATCTGGGCGTTGACTCTTCTAAAAACGTAGTTAAACAGTTTCACATCCCATATGTTTGAATCGTGTATGAATTCCCTCTGAGCAAGATACTGGGCAAGAATCTCATACTCATGCTTTGAGATTGTGGCGTTTGTTTCTTCCGGTATTGGTTCATCAGGGGATTTATTGTTTTCAGATGATTCCAGATACTTGTCCAAAACTTCCTGCATGTCTACTTCCTTGTTTATTTCATCCTGAAGCATTTGCTCAAGTTGTTTTGTAAACCTTGTGTTTTCCTTGGTTTTTATAACCATGGTGTTGGCGGCAATGTCGCCAAGTCTTTGGGATTTTTTATTGAAAAATATGAATATGGCACCAACCAAGTAGTTTGCAGGTAAATCATCCACAATCCTGAGCAGATTGCGTACCAAGGAAGCGGAGAAAGTAATTGGCTCGCCTGTTGTGGATACAACTCTCAAACCCGCTGCCTTTTTCCCTGGAGACTGGCCCCTCATTATCATTTCGAAAAACACAAAATAGAAATATTTAAGTATGAAATTAACAATGTACACTATGGCAATAACGTAAAAAATATTCCAGTTGTCTACTAGATTAAACAGATTCAGACTGCTGTCGTCAAATAATGTGAACAACAGGATAATTAGCGTGATTATCAACGTGGAATAAACAATAACTTCATCAAGCAGGCGGGCAAGAAACCTGGAACCCAGGTTCGCTGTCTCATATTCTATGGTTACATTCTCATGGGTTTCTATGTAGACATTTTTCTTCAAAGTCATATTACCTTCCTTGTTATTGTTGATACCTTCCATAATTAATGATATTATATTAGCACACCAAAAATATTATATCAATATCATAAAGAGGCGAATTGTATGAATGAGCAGGAGTTCGTTAGAGCCAACGGAAATGCATGGAAAGAGCTTGAATCAGAGTTGAAGCTTTTCAGAAAGATATCGGAAAAGCAAAACATTGACAAACACAGAATTGACAGGTTTGTCTCGCTTTACAACAAGGCTGCCAATAATTTGGCATACTCAAGGACATATTTTGGAGAATGTGCCACAACCAATTATCTTAACAGGCTGGTAGGGCAGGCCCATTCCTTCATTTATTCATCGCCTGAATCAAAAGTGTCAGCTAACTTAAGGATATTTACCACTGGTTTCCCAAAGCTTCTTAGAAAGTATTTTAAAGCATTTATTATAGCTACGCTGATTTTTACTGTTGCATTCGCTTTTTCATATATTGTAACTGCAATCAGCATTGACAATGCACTGCTTTTTTTGCCCAGGCAGCTTCTGGCAGGTTCAAGACAGGAAGGGCAATATGACGAGTTTACAGCATCTGTTGGCACCTATTACGCATCCATGATTGGCACAAACAATATCAGGGTTAGCTTTATGGCTTTTGCTCTGGGTATAACTTTGGGAATAGGCACCATCTACATACTTGCCTACAACGGTCTTATGCTGGGAGCGTTGGCGGGTGTTTACTTTCATCGGGGACAGTCGGTATTCTTTTGGTCTTTGATACTGCCTCACGGTGTGTCTGAACTTTTTGCTATCTTTGTCAGTGGTGCTGCAGGACTTATTATTGGCTATTCTTTAATAAATCCAGGCAAGATATCCAGGAAGGATGCCCTGATTACAAAAGGTATGGATGCGGTGAAGCTTGTAATTGGCTGCATACCCATATTGGTAATATCCGCATTGATAGAAGGGTTCTTTACACCTCTCGATCTGCCATATGTCTACAAATATGTTTTTTCACTGACCATGCTCTGCCTTCTTATACTTTACTGTGCACTTCCAGGCAGGGAAAGGGAAGTGCAGGAACCGGAGAAAATACTTGAAAAACTTGTCTGATTATATATTGTTTTTTATGACAAATTAAGGTATACTAATAGTTGGTGGTGCAAAAACGCACTGTAAATTTAATAAAAATGGAGGTTTTTTTATGGCTATTAAAGTAGGTATTAATGGTTTCGGTCGAATTGGTCGTCTTGTGTTTAGACTTGCTACACAGAATCCTGAAATTGAAGTAGTAGGAATCAACGATCCTTTCCTCGATCCGGATTATATGGCTTATATGGTTAAATTTGATACTGTACACGGTCGTTTCAATGGAACAGCTGAGGCTGTTGATGGCAAACTCGTAGTTAATGGAAAAGAAATAGAAGTGTTTGCTTGCATGGATGCAAAAGAGATTCCATGGGGCAAGGTTGGAGCTGAATACATTGTTGAGTCCACTGGTGTTTATACAACCATTGACAAGGCAAAGGCTCACCTCGAAGCAGGCGCAAAGAAGGTTGTTATCACAGCTCCATCCAAGGACGCTCCAATGTTTGTTATGGGTGTAAATAACGACAAGTACACAAAGGATATGGACATCGTTTCCAATGCATCCTGCACAACCAACTGTCTTGCACCTCTTGCAAAGGTTATTCATGACAACTTCGGTATCGTTGAAGGATTGATGACCACTGTTCATGCTGCAACCAACACTCAGAAGACTGTTGACGCTCCTTCAAAGAAAGACTGGAGAGGCGGACGTTCAGTATTTGACAACATCATTCCATCCTCAACTGGTGCTGCGAAGGCAGTCGGCAAAGTTATTCCAGAGCTCAACGGCAAGCTGACAGGAATGGCTTTCAGAGTTCCAACTCCAGACATTTCTGTTGTTGACCTTACTGTACGCCTTGAAAAGGCCACAACATATGAAGAAATCAAGGAAGCTGTAAAGAGAGCTTCTGAAAACGAGCTTAAGGGTATCCTTGGATACACAGAAGAAATGGTTGTATCCACAGATTTCAGAACCGATACTAGAACAAGTATCTTTGATGCAAATGCTGGTATTGCTCTCAACGAACATTTCGTAAAACTCGTTGCATGGTATGACAATGAATGGGGTTACTCATCAAAAGTACTTGACCTTATCATGCATATGGCCAAGGTGGATGCCCAATAATATATAGATTGAAAGCTGCGCTTTATGCGCGGCTTTTTTTGCTTGTAAAAAAATATTTATAATGATATAATTTAGGCGGGTTATGATTGTTAGTGACTGGTTTGTTAGTGAGGGCAGTTATGTTTGGACTACATAGTAAAAAAAGAGTGTTTGTCAAATACATATTTGTTTTTGTTTTCTCTGTACTTTTGGTATGTGGAACATCAGGTGTTAGTGTTAATAAAGAACTGTTCCGCATGGATTCACCCATGATTATACCAACAAGTCACAACTATTTAACCATAAGAAAAGGCCCCGGTTTTACATATCCAATAATGTATTCTCTGGATTCCGTCAGTGCTCTTACCGTGGTTGAAAAGGGTATTTGGTACAAGGTATTGTACAATGGGGTGTATGGTTATGTATACAGTGCCACATTCATTGACAGCGAGGCCTTTGAGCCTGACAGATTAAAAGGCTATACGATAGGCATTGATGCCGACGGTCAAATGAATCTCGACAGAAAATCTGAGTTTATTGCTCCACAATCCAAGGTTTTGGCAGAAAGAATGAATGAAAGACACCAGGGCGTATACTCCGGTACATATGACTATGAAATTAATTTGAAAGTGGCGATGAAGCTTAAATCTGCACTTGAGCTTGAAGGCGCTACTGTTGTGATGCCAAGACAGCGTTCTGATCATTCCATGAGCAACCGCGAAAGAGCAGATTTTATTAACAGCTATAACTGCGATTTGGTTATAAGTATTAGTTGTGACTCATCAAATAATCCAATGGACAGCGGTGTGCAGGTATATATTCCCAGATTTTCAACAAGCGAATCAGCAAAGCTTTTTGCTGAAACCGTGCTGAACAAACTATCCAGTGGTCTTGAGGTTCCAAAGTCTGGTGTAAAAATTGCAAACGATATTACTTTTTTGAATTGGGCAAAGGGTAATGTCGTAAAAGTGGAAATTGGATATTTGTCAAACAGGGAAGATGAAAGAAAATTGACTGACGAAAACTACCAGCTGCTTTATGCTAATTACATTAAGGAATCCATTGTTGAAGTGTTATTACAAGATAAACAGGAGTAATTGTTAATGGCTTGGACAGACGAACAGTTGGAAGCAATAAATCATAGAGGGAAAAACCTTTTGGTTGCGGCTGCCGCAGGCTCTGGAAAGACATCTGTATTGGTTGAAAGAATTATTAAAAGAATTTTGGATGACAATATCGATGTGGACAAGCTTTTGATTGTCACCTTTACACGAGATGCGGCTGCTGAAATGAAAGAAAGGATATATGCATCCATTCAATCCAGATTAAAGGATTCAGACAATCCAAGAAGACTTCTTCAGCAGCAGGCTCTGTTGAGCAAGGCACACATATCTACCATAAGTTCCTTTTGTCAATATATTGTTAAAAGCAATTTCAGAGAAAGTGGCATAGATTCTTCCTTCAGGGTGGCGGATGACAATGAAACCCTTTT
>LSQX01294035.1_pt1 | contig 16370 bp, 8 predicted proteins | sample 654561 | NCBI WGS metagenome assembly LSQX01 (sample SAMN04489861, study PRJNA283612) | anaerobic digester metagenome | isolation source: 4 biogas reactors fed with cattle manure at either 37C or 55C with and... | place: Denmark: Kongens Lyngby | collected 2014 | reverse complement strand
TGCCGGCGTTGCAGTCGATGATGTCGATCTCGTGGATCTCGGGCACATAGTGCTTCTGCAGGTAGGTGCAGAAGACGCTGGTGACGCCGGGATCGAAACCCGAGCCGAGCAGGGCGGTCAACCCCGCTTTCTTGAAGTCGTCATGATACGCCCACTGCCAGTGGTACTCGAACTTCGCGGTGTCGCGCGGTTCGTAGTTCGCGGTATCAAGGTAGTGCACGCCGGCCTCAAGGCAGGCGTCCATGATGTGCAGGTCTTGATAGGGGAGGGCCACGTTGATCACGAGATCGGGGCGGTGCTTCTTGAGCAGGGCCACGGTCTCAGGCACGTTGTCGGCGTCGACCTGTGCGGTGGTGATCGGACGGGGGAGCTGCGCCGCGATCGCGTCGCATTTGCTCAGGGTACGTGACGCGTGCACGATCTCCTCGAACACCTCGGGGACCTGCGCACATTTATGGGCAACGACTGCGCCGACACCGCCGGCGCCGATGATCATCACTTTTGCCATCTGAAAAATCCTCGTTCGGGGTTAAAGGTCCGGGTGATTGTCGTGAGCCAGGCATGCCAAGGCATGCGGACATTCACCACTGCCCGTCATTATATGAAAAGGGGGCTGAAAAAGCAAACGAACGACGAGGGATTTAGAAGAACGCGGAGCCGAAGCCGATTCGTGTATTGATTTCTGGCCCGTTGTTCCCTACACTGGAACCTATGTCGCGGCGGTCTGTCAGAGCCGCCTGTTAAAGAAAGGGGAGATGTTTGCGTGAATCGTTTTACAGGAATCTTTGTGTCCATCGGGCTTGCCGCCGGTTTTGCGGTTGCGGAGCGCACCGCGCCAGCCGTTTTTCATGTCGATAGCGAAGCGGGGAATGACAGCGCGGAGGGCACGCGGCCCGATGCCGCGTGGCGTACGCTCGACAAGGTTAACACGGCCACGCTCATTCCCGGCGACCGGGTGCTCTTCAAATGCGGCGGACTCTGGCGCGGGCAGCTCATGCCGAAGAGCGGTACGCCCGATGCGCGCATTCTCTATGGCGCTTACGGTGAAGGCGCCAAACCGATCCTGCAAGGTTCTGTGGCCCGCGATCAGGCCGACGAGTGGAGCGAAGAGCGCCCCGGTCTCTGGGCCACCCGAAAACTTGAGCCGCGCCTGATTGGTCAGGGCACGGACCTGCGCGGTGCGACGTGGAGCAAGCACAACGAGGCTGGTGCCGCCGTGCGTATTGAGCGCGTGCAGGAAGAGGGCGCGACCTTCACCCGTGTCACCTGCGAGGCTCCCGGCAAGGCCAGCAATCACATCCAACTCTGGGGACCGGCGGTGACGCAACCCGCGCCCTGCATGATGCTGCGGTTGCGCGTCCGTTCGTCGCTCCCCTTCACACTGGAGTCTGTGCGGGCCATCCTCAACCGTTCGCCTTATACCACTGCCCTCGCGGGCCAGAAGCGGACCGAAGTCGGCGCGGCATGGCAGACCATCGATGTGCTCCTGATGAAGCATGAGGCGGTCGCCGAAGCACCGCGTCTACACATCAACTTGGGTGACATCCTGCCCGCCGGTGCGGTGTTTGATTTCGAGACGCTCGGGCTGTGGGAGGCGAGCATCGAGCATTGCAAGCCGATCCCCATGGACGTCGGCATCGTGATCCTCAACCACGGCGAGAAGTGGGGCGTCAAGAAGTGGTCGCTGGAGGATATCAAGTCACCGCTGGACTACTGGTACGATCCCGAAGGGAAACGGATTTTCCTGGCGTGGTCCGCCAATCCCGCCGAGGCTTTCAATAGCGTGGAATTGGCGCTTACACGCCACATCATCAATCAAGGCGGCAGGCACGACATCACGTACGACGGACTCGCTGTCCGTTACGGCGCGGCGCACGGATTCGGCGGCGGTAGCACCCGGAACATCACCATCCGCAACTGTGACGTCTCGTGGATCGGCGGCGGCCTGCAATATTGGAGGACACGCGATAACGGCACCCGCTATCCGGTGCGTTTCGGCAACGGCATTGAGTTCTGGGGGCATGCCCATGACCATGTGGTCGAGTACAACCGTCTGTGGCAGATCTACGACGCCGCGCTCACCAACCAAGGCCGCGATGACGACGAGATCGGCATTATCTACCGCCACAACATCATCTGGCAGGCCGAATATTCCTTCGAGTTCTGGAACCGTGGCCGTACCGAGAACATCCTCTTCGAGTTTAACACCTGCGTGGATGCCGGCGATTGTTGGTCGCACAATCAGCGGCCGGACCCCAACGGCGCGCATCTGATGTTCTACAACAACCGTTCGGCAACCACCAACTTCGTGATCCGCAACAACATCTTCTGCCGCAGCAGCGACCGCTGCACGCGCATGTTCAATGACTGGCGCGAAGGGCTGACCCTAAACAACAACCTCTACTGGTCGCCGGACAAGCCGATCATGCGCTGGATGGAAAAGACGAATTACGAGCAATCGGACTTCGTCCGTTACCAGTCGGAGTTGGGGATGGATCAAGCTTCGCTCGTTGGCGAACCGCAGTTCGTGAATCCCGCCGCCCGCGATTACCGCCTCAAGCCGGGCTCGCCCGGTAGCACGCTCGCGACCGACGGCGGACCGGTCGGCGCGCGCTGGCAGTGAGCATCTGAAGACCCATTGACAACCCGTCCCGATTTAGCTACCTTTAACGCCATCTGAGACGCTTCAGATTTAGGACCGCTGGAGCGTCGAAGCGATAGGAGACGACACATGAAGCGTATCGTGACAATGATGGCTCTGGCCGTAGCAATGACGGCATCGGTGGCAGTGGCGCAATGCCCGGCTGCCTGCCCGAAAGCGAAAAAGGCCACACCCAAATGCGAGACGAGCGAGTGCCCGGCACAGGTCAAACAGGCCGACGGTAAATGCGACAAGCAGGCGCAGTGCCCGAAAGCCAAGGAATGCCCGAAGGCCAAGAAGGGTGCAGCCAAGAAAGGCAATTGCCCTAAAAAGTCCTGAGTACGCGTGACTCGATAGGAATGACCACGTGGGACTGCGTAAGGTCCTGCGTGGTTTTTTTATGGCGCGAATCCATGTTGGCGCAACATTGACAACCACGGTCGCGCGCATTACCATTAGCCTTTCAAGTTGCTCCAGCAAGGTCATTTTCTATGGTACCCACAAACAAACTCCCGCCTGAACTGGCAGGCCGATTGAGGCGTCTAATCCGCCGCGTAAGGCTTTTGATGCTGACGCGCGGCCTGCTGGCGGTCGCGGCAGTGGCCACGGGCGCGATACTGACCGTGATGGCGATCGACGCGGCGGTGGTGCTGGCGCATCCGGCCGCGCGCTGGGCGTTTTCATTGGCGGGGTTGACCCTGACCGTCGCTGCGGCTTGGTCGATGCTGGTGGTGCCGCTCGCTCGCCCTTTGACGTTGACGCGCATGGCCCGCGTATTGGAAACACGTCACCCCGAGATGCAGGAGCGTATCAGTTCGGCACTGGACCTGGCGACCTGTGGCGGTACGGATGCGGAATGGGCCTCCCGCGAGTTGGTCGCCTTGCTGACGCAAGAGGCGAAGAGCGATCTGGCCGATGTGTCGCCGCGCCGTGAGTTCAGCGTGCGGACGGTCAAACCTTTCTTGTTGCTGGCGGTCGCGGCGTTGTTGGTACTGGGTGTGCTTCTTGCTGTCTGGCCGCAACAAGGCTGGCTGTTGCTGATGCGGGCACTTGCGCCGCACCGCGAGTTCGATACGCTACAAGCTAGCGCCCTACAGATCGAACCCGGCGATGTGATGCTGCTGGCCGGCAAGCCGCTGCGTTTTGAGGTCGTGGCGCCCGAACGGCACGGCCTGCGTGCCGAGATTCACTTCCAGCGGACGGACGGACGCAAGACCGTGGAGCGCATGAAACGGCTGTCAGCGCCGGGTGCCGATCCCGTGACGTATGAACTGGACCTGCCGTCGGTGGAGGAAGGATTCGAGTACCGCGTGCGCTACGGTAACGCTTGGACAAGGCCGTACACGATTCTGGTGGTCACGGCGCCCTGTGTGCGTGAGACGCGGGTGGCGTATACGTTTCCGGCCTACACCGGACTGGCTGCCACGCAGACCGTGGGCGTGGTGCAGGAGATCGCGGCACCGGCTGGCACGCGTGTGCGCATCGAAGCGGCGTTTGACCGTGCCTGCGCGGCGTCGTTCATCGTAAACGATTTGGCCTTGCCGAATCCCGGCGGTACGGCCACCAACGCAGTATGGCTGCAAACGTTGACGACCAACCGCACCGGGCGCTGGACACTCGCATTGCGCGATACGCACGGCTTCACCAATTGTCCGTCATGGTCCGCCTACACGGCGTGGCCGGACCGCCCGCCCGTAATCACGCTGGAACATCCCGAGGCATCGCGCCTGAGTCTGCCGCCGTATGACCGGCTCGTCTGCACCGGCCGCGCGACGGACGATTACGGTTTCAGTGCCCTGACACTGGTAATCAAGGCCGAGAAACGCCCCGAGATCAGCCAGCCGCTTTCGGTGTCGGCACCCGGTGCCGTCAGCACCGAAGTTTCGGGCGGCCCGGACCTGCAAGCATTGTACGATAGCGGTGTGCGTACGTTCACGCTCTGTTTCCGCGCGGCGGACAACCAGCCGCCTGAGTTGGGCGGGCCGCAAGTCCGCGAGAGCCGCGCGATTACAGTGTATTTGAAAACAGACGCGCGCACGCTGCGCGAGCAGGTCCGCGAGGCGGCGAAGAAGGCTTTAGAGGGACAGTTGCGCAAAGCCGCGCAAGAGCTGAACGAGGCGGCGAACCGTGTCGCGCAGGAAAAGTGGTCCTACGACCGTCCCGAATTGACGGAGCGGGCGGCCGCGAAGTTGGAGCAGGCGCGCGGCGATGTTCTGCAAGCTGCGGAGCGTTTGTCGCAGACGGCGGAGCAGAGCGAGAAGACGCCTTTCGAAGCTTTCGCTGAGGCGATCCTCGACACGCGCGACACGAAGGTCGAGCCGGCGTTTCAAAAGCTGGAGCAGATTCCTTTGGCTACGTCGGAGACGCGCAAGCAGACAGGCGAGGAGGCCGAACGCGCGCTACGCGAAGCGGCTGAAAAGGTCAATGATCTGGTCAACCGCGCGTTGCAGGAGGAGAGCCGTCAGCAGGAAGCGTTGAGTCGGTTGGCCGAGGTGGCGCAACGCGAGCAGGCGTTGGCGCAGGAGGCGACGGATGCCCCGCTGGACCGGCAGCAGATGCAGCAGTGGGTGAACCGGCAGAACGAGGCCGAACAGAAGATGTGGCAGGCCAAGCCACAGGTCGAAGAGCCGACGTTTAATGCGGCGTTGGAAGAGATTCGTCAAGCGCGTCAAGCCATGCTGACGGCGCAACAGGCGTTGACGCCGGAACAGGAACAGGCATTGAAGCGGCAAGCCGCCGCACAGGCCAAGGCCGAGGAAGCGGCGCGTCTGGCGCAGGAAGCCGCACGCGAAGCATTGGAAGCGAACGTGCAGGCCGAAGCCGCAGCGGAAAACCGGGCGGTGACGGAAGCGTTGCAACAGGCGGCAGAGCAGAGCGCGCATGCCGCAGAGCAGGCTCAGGAGGCGGCACAGACCGCCGAAAAAGCCGCCGAACAACGCGCCGCCAATGAAGCGGTGGCAGATGCTGCCGAGCGGCAGGCGATTGCTGAACGGGCCGCGCGTGCCGCCGAGCAAGCGGCACAGGCCGCCGAGCAAGTCGGCGAGGGGACCGAGCAGGCGCGGCAAGCGACCGAGGCGCGTCAGGCCGGCCAGCAGGATCAAGCGAACGCGGCACAGGAAAAGAGCGGACAGGCGGCGGATGCCGCGACCGAACAGGCCGCGCAAGCCAATGCGGAAGCGGTGGAAGCCGCGCGCGAGGCCGCCGAACACGCCGGCATGGAGCAGGCTCAGGAGGCGGCGCAACTCGCCTCGGAATCGGCGACCATGACCCAGCGTGCCGCTGAATTGGCACGCGAGGCGACACAGGCCGCCGAACAGGCTGCCGCTCTTCCGGAAGAGCAGCGCGGCGCGGCGTTTAATGAGGCGCAGGGGTTGGCGGAACAGTCGAAGCAGGTGGCGGACGAGGCACGCGAAAAGGCGACGCAAGCGGCTGAGCAGGCGCGGCAGCAACTAGAGAAACTGGCACAGGAAGCACAGGCCGCGGCTGCACGCCAAGCACCGTCCGAGGCAGTGGCCGAACAGGCGCGTGAAGCGGTACAGCAGGCACAAGAGGCGGCGACGCAAGCGCAGAAGGCGGTAGCCGCCGCCGCCGATGCGGTCGAGGCATCGCAAGCGGCGGGACCCTTGTCCCAAGTGCTGGCTGAACAATTGGCCGAGGCCGCCGAGTTGGCCGGACAGGCCGCCGAGTTGGCCGAGACATCGGGCGAGCGCACGGCACAGGCCGAAGCGCAGCAGATGAGCGAGGCACAGGAACGCGCCGCCACCAGCCAGGCGTTGGAGGAGGCGCGGCAGGCGGCACGTCTGGCGGCTGAGGCGGCCGCACTGGCACAGCAGAGTACGCAGCAGGCGACCGACCGTCTGGACGGCATGAAACAGGCGGCGGCGGAAGCGGCAAAGTCGGCGGCGCAACGGGCGACCGAGGCGGCGCGCGAGGCGCAGCAGGCCGGACGGTTGGCCGAGAACGCAAAGAACCCCGACTTGCAGGAAGCTGCGCGTCAGGGAGGTGAAGCGGCGACGCTGAGCGGTGAGGCGGCGGCTCTGGCCGAGCAGGCGCTACAGACGCTCGAACAAGCGACCGCTGCTACCGATGATCAGGCGCAAAATCAGGCGCGTGAAGGGCAAGCGAAAGCCCGGCAGGCTCTGGAATTGGCGCAGCACGCCGAACAGCAGGCCGACGCTCAAACCGAGCCGGTCAATGCGCAACAGCTTGCCGCTGCCGAAAAAGCCGACGCGGCGGCGGAACGTCTGGCGGCGGTGCTAGGTACGCACCAAGAGCGACAGGCCGCAGCTTGGGCACAGGCGCAGGCGCGTCTGGACGGCGTTGCGCGGCGTGCGGTGACCGGACGTGGCGCGGGCGGTCAGGACGCCGCACGCCACATACCGCTCAATCCGGCATGGATTCGCTTCCGTGGCGAATTAGGGTCGGAAGCCTATGCGGAGATGTTGAAAAAAACACCGGCCGAATACCGTGAGTTGGTAAAGCGTTATTTTGAAGAACTGGCCCGCGAAGGCGACGGCCAAAAATAGGGAGGACCATCATGAAGAGCGGTTTCAAGCGTCGTACTTTTCTCCGTTCCGTCGGTGCGGCGGGCGTGTTTTCAATCCTTCCGCGTAGACTGATCGCCGGCAGCGGTGAAGCGCCGCCCAGTGAGACCGTGCGCTTCGCGGCGGTGGGTGTCGGTGGACAGGGGCGGGCCGACCTCAAGGGGTTGACCGATGCCAAACTCGGGCAGGTCGTAGCCGTGGCGGATGTCGATCCGCGCTGCCTCGCGGAGACCAAGAAGATGTTTCCGTCCGTGCTGACCTTTGCGGACTACCGCGAGATGTACGACAAAGCCGGCAAGAGCTTCGACGCGGTGATCGTGGCGACGCCGGACCACTGGCACGCACTGCTCACGCTCGACGCCATGCAGATCGGCAAGCATGTCTACACCGAGAAGCCGCTCGCGCGTACGGTGTGGGAGGTGAACCAGTTGATGAAGGCCGCGCGCCGCTACAACGTGGTGACCCACATGGGCAACCAAGGTCACTCCTTCGCCAGCCACCGGACCTTCACCTCTTGGGTACGCAAGGGGCTGCTCGGCGAGATCCGCGAGGTCCATACGTGGACGACCATGCGCCTGCTCGACTCCGCCAGCAAAATCCCGGAACTGGCCAAACAGGAGCGAGTGCCCGAAGGGCTCGACTGGGATCGCTGGATCGGACCGGCCGAGTATTATCCTTACTCGCCCTATTTCACGCCCAACCGCTGGCGCGCGTGGACGCCGTTCGGCACCGGCACTCCCGGCGACTGGGGCTGCCATCTGCTCGACCCGATCTACGACGCGCTCAATCTGCGTAGCCCGCAGCGCATCATGGCAGAGGTGACGCCGGGGTGGGATCCCGTGCGCGACCGGCTGGCGTTCCCCAATGCCGCGCGCATCCGCTATGAGTACGATCTCGCCAACGGCAAGACAATGACGATCGTGTGGCATGACGGCGAGTTCTGCAACGAGGTGCCGCGACCGTCAATGCTGGAGGAGGGGCGCGAGTTGGGCAATCGCATCGTGCCGAAGCAGTGGAATGCGGGCGCGGTGGTGTACGGCAGCAAGTACACGCTCAAATACGGGTCGCATGGTGCCGACGGCTGTCGCGTGATTCCAGAAAGCGATATGCGCACGATGATCCGCGACATCAAGGCGGAGGAGAAGGCGAAGCCCAACTTCTGGATGACGCAGATCGGCAGCCACTTTGAAGATTTCACCACTGCGATCAAGATCGGCCGCAAGTCAAACAACCCGTTTGAGACGGCCGGCTATGTGGCCGAGAACGCGGCGCTCGGAGCAATCGCGGTGCGCCACCCGAATGTGCGGCTGGAGTGGGATTGCGAGGCGTTGCGCTTCACGAACTGTGAAGCCGCGAATGCCATGGTCGCGCCTGCGTATCGCAAGGGATACGCGCTCAACGTGTAGGGCGGTTGTGCGGGAAGAACGCATCTGAGGAGATAACAAGAGCGATGAAAAAAACGATCATGGTTGCGCTTGCCCTGCTGTGTGCGGGGTGGATGGCTCAGGCAGCGGGCATTCAAAAAATCCTGTTCTTAGGTAACAGCATCACGCTGCACGGGCCGAACAAAGGTATCGGTTGGGAGGGCAACTGGGGCATGGCCGCCAGTGCGCTCGACAAGGACTACGTGCATCTTGTGGCCAAAGGATTGAGCGGACCGGACGGCACCAAGCCGAAGATACTGGTCAAAAACATTGCGTCGTTTGAACGTCAGTACGGCACTTACGACAGCACCGACCTAGTGAAAGAGTGTGCCGCGTTCGCGCCGGACCTGATCGTGGTCGCGATCGGCGAGAACGTGCCCGCATTGACCAACGCCACGCAGCAGACACTCTTCGCGACAAAGACCGCCGAACTGCTTACCGCCATCCGTGCGGAACGCCGTCCGCAGATCGTTGTGCGCAGTTGCTTTTGGGCAAACGCTGCGAAGGACGGGGCGCTCAAGACAGCGTGCCAGGAGGTCGGCGGACGCTACGTTGATATCGGCGCGCTTGGCAGAGACGAGGCCAACTACGCGCGCTCCGAGCGCGAGTACACGCACAAAGGCGTCGCCGCCCACCCCGGCGACCGCGGCATGCAAGCCATCGCCGACGCAATCATCAAAGCCGTGCGGGAAGACAGCCCAGCAAAGCGCCCGTAATGCTGTGAATGGTCGCGGGCGGAGCGCGGCTGCGCGGTGCAAGGTTTTAACCTCGTCTTTGTGACCACTGAGTGGTCACAAAAAGTGGTCGCAATTCGGCGATGACGCGGTTGCGCATCATGGCCGTTGACGGTGACGCCCTGCTTGCGGAACAGCTTGGCGAGGTCGTAGGTGTCGAGGATAAGCTTGCCGGGACATTTTTCCGAGCACAACAGCGCGACCATGGGCCGGTCAAGGATGGCCGCGTTGCCTATGCTGGAGATGTTCGTGTGCCGGTCATGTGTTCACCGCCCCTTTGCATTGGGGATAACCAGAGCAGCCCCAGAACTGCTGACCGGCGTTCCTGCCGCTCTTGGCTGTCCGCAGCACCATGGGCTTGCCGCATTGCGGACAAGTAGGGATGTGATCAGACGGATCAGACGGATCGGCCTGATCGTGTCTGCGCCGCTCCCGCTCGACCAAGCGCGCGGCGGCGAGACGTTCGCTGTAGCCGCCGCCTTCGACGAACTGCTCTTCCACGGCTGCGATTTGCTGGTCGAGCAAGTAGTTCGCTTGGTTGATCAGGCAGATCAGCGTATTTGCGCGCACGGCGGGGTCGGCGTGTTCCAACCATGGCGCATACAGCGCCCAGCGCTCTTGATCGGTCAGATCAGTCAGATCGGCCTGATCAGTCTGATCTTCTCTGAAGCGTCGCGGGACCGCGCGTACTGCGTGCGCCTCTGCGCTGTCCCGTTTCCACTGCGGCAAGTGCCGGTGGCGCAGGAAGTCTTCGAAGTCGAGCAGCAGTTCCTCCAGGCTCGCGCGAGCGACATTGAGCAGGCGTAGCTCCGTTTGCGACGAGGTGGCCGACGCACGGCTGCCCTCGGCGATGTTCTGGCGGCCCGACCGCGCCGCCTGCACCATCTGATCGATCGTGCGATCACCTTTTCTCAGGAAGCGCTCGCAAAACCGATATGTGAGCAGATAGATGATCTCTGCCTTTTTGTAGGCCAGCAGTTTCCGGGGATCACCGGGACTTTTCAGAAAACGCTCGCTCATATCGTGCCTTCTTTTTTTGGGGAGCTGGGTGTTTCTGGGTGGAACTGGGTGTTTCTGGGGTCTGCCCAGCACCACCCAGCACCACCCGCCCTGCTCTGCCTGCGTGCCTCTGGGTGGCGCTGGGTGTCTCTGGGGGCCTGCGCCCAGCCGCACCCAGCACTGCCCAGCACCACCCAGCCACCACCCATCACTGCTCCAGTTCAACCGGCAGCGAGCAGGGGGTTGCTCCATCCCCGCTGTCGGGGCAGAGATAAAAACCGGCGCCGTACAGCAGGGCAGGCATATACACCCCTTTGAATGTCCGCGCTGTGTTGGTTTCGTCTGTGAAACGCCCGGCGAATATCCCGCTCTGCTTCGTCAGTGAGAAGGTGACCCCGGCAGTCTGCGCGAGCAGCTTGCCCCCGGCCGCCGACAGCGTCGCGAACGGCCGTCCGTCCGCAGTCAGCCACGCGCCATCCAGCATACGCCAGTCGGCAGGCTGCGCGTAACGCGCGCCCACGCCGTCAAGCGCGGCATCGAAGGACACCCGCGAGCCTTGGCGTGATCCGCCGCCGCCGGGATTCACCCAGCCGCCCTGCCCGAACACCACGCTGCTGTCCGGCAGGCTGGTGACCACGCCCGAAACCTCACCGCGCCGCGCGTACAAACTCTTGTAGATCGGGAAAAACGCCGTACCCGCACCGTCTCCGGCCGCGATCTTTGCCGAACCGCTCACGCGCGTCCCGTCGGCCAAAACCCCGCCGTACTTCACCGAGCCTGTCCGCGACGCCACCGTGTATGTGACGAAACCATAACCCGTCGGCAAGCCGGGGGTATCGTCCGCCTCGGCGCGCAGCACCGTCGTGTAGGCACCCGCGATCTGTTGGACCGCCTGCTGGGACAAGACCTGCCGCGCCAGCACCCTCCAACCCTCGACCGTCACGCCTCCAACACCCTCGGGAGTGAGCGTCAAGACCATCGCCTCGGCACGACCGGCCGACAACCTGACCGTCCACGCCTGTTCGTCTCCCTCAACCCATGCACCGCGCAGCGACTGGCGCCGACCGCCGCTTTCGAGCTTGCCCGACAGCGCACCGCTCTTCGACACCTTGAGCACGAGCGCACCGCGCACCCGGCTCGCTTCGTCCAGCACCACCCCCTGAAACTCGCCCAGCGCAAACGCCGGACAGGGCAGAACCTCGATCTCCAATTCAACAGCGGATGCCGCCCCGGCTGCTGTCGTTTTGACCGTCGCGCGGAATGTGCCCGCACGCTTCGGCGTTCCGGCAATGATGCCGGTGGACGCATCAATTTTCAATCCGCGCGGCAGTCCCTTTGCCGTATAGCGGCGTGCCGCGCCGTGCACGGCCTTCAGACGCTCCGCCATCGGGATGCGCGCCGGCACGTATTGATACAGCACGATATTCGGCGAAGCACTGGCAGCAACCGGTGGGGGTGTCGCCACCGACACCTCTTTTCGCTTCAGGAAGTTGATCGACCACGTCGGCCCCACTACTCGTGCGGTTGTCTGCAAGTCCCCGTGGATATCCATCTCCACATGCCATTTGAACTCAACGGCACCCGGCGTGGCATTGGTATACGACACTTGATTGGTCACGGCGACGCCGACATGTTGCTGCATCGGCATCGGATCCGGTGATTGCGCGTAGTACAGATACGAGGTCACAACACTATCGGACGGCACCTCCCAAGAAAGCGTCACAATCTTGTTTGTCGCGCTGAAACCGTCTGCGGGCGCTCTCAGCTGCACCTGCGCCGATTCCCAGCGTAGTAGCTTGACCGTCGCTGTGCAGTTGGTGAGCATCCACACAACGTTGGTTCCCTGCGCCAGTGCCACGCGGTTGGTCACATCCGTCACCGCCGTGTTGGTGACCACACCGGGCAACGCTGCCGCAAGCGTGCCGCCAGAAGTAATCTTGTGCCACGCGAAGGTAAGCCAGCCTCCTTCCCGGGCACCCCACGTCAATGCAGAGGCTTGGCTCGTGTTTGAGGCTACGCGCCACACGCCGTTGCTACTATCATACTTCCAGTCGCCTGCAGATGAAGCAGAGCCTTGAAGCGTAATCACCTGATTAGTGATACTGAGCCGGGCTGTCATATTGGTCGCCGCCGGCGACAACACCGCGTAGAAAACCTGCCCCGTCAGCGGCGCCCCAAAATCCAGCGCATCCCCTTGCAGTGGAATCCGCACCTGCTTATCGCCTAACTCACCCGACGCCCAGACGAGATTGGTGGTCACCGTTTTGAAATAAGCGGCGGCGGTTCCGGCATGCGTCTTCAGCGTGACTGTCTGCTTGCCCAGCACCCCGCCAGATCGCCGCACCGTTACTTCAGCGTAATCGCTTCCGGCATACACGGTCAATGCGTTCGTCGTGAAGCCGATCACGCCCGGCGCATAATCGACCGTAACCGTATGATTGGTCGTGCCCAGTTTCGCCGTAGTGCCCGCCCCTTTCTCCAATCTCACATGAAACACGCGCTGGGTCACGATGACATCGGCGCCGTCCAATAGCGGTACGATAACCGTTTTCTCGCCGCTCTCCCCAGCGGCCCAACTCACCGAAGCGTTTACGGATTTATAGTGAATCCCCGCAACCGCCGCGTTCGTCTCGCTCCCCGACACCGTGAACACACGGAAGGTCTGCGCCCCCTCACTCGCGCCACCCCAACGTTTCACCGTCACCGTCACAGCGTTGGTGGTCGCCGACACGGTCTGCGCCGGATCCGTGAACCCGACCCATCCGGGCCCGATCTGGAGGCCGTCCCACTCCATCGCCTCATCCAGCCGATCAATGAAGTCACCGGCACTCGACAGATTGTTATCCCCGTTGTTGACTGCGAGAAACTGATCGACCTTCAACCCGTTCGTATCAAAAAGCACCATCTGCGGCAACACGATGCCGCCCTCGCCAGACGCAAACAGGAAGGCCACTTTGTCCCACTGCGCCCGTGAAATCTTAGCGCGATCCCACCAGACCAGCAGGATGTTCGTGGAGTCCAGCCAATCCTGCCACTCCTCGGACATCAACACACCGCGCACCCACGCCTCGGTTGTCGCCGATGCTACGCCCGAATCGACAATCGCTACCAACACCGGCCACTGCTTGGCAAATCCTTTTTCGCGCGATCCGTAGTAATCCAGCGACCAGCGCGCGCGCTGACCAGAAGCCTGCGTCACGGGCGGCCAGACCAGCGCACCGGACGGCACATCCGCCCACGCCTCAAGACGCTCATCGACAGCCTCCGTGAATGCGTCAAAATCCAGCAGTACGCCTTCCGCATTATCGATCACCGGTACTGCGAGCATACCATCGGGCGAGAAGACCGCCACGAGCGGCGTGGAGAGCGAAGCTGACTCCCCGCCCGATGAAAAAAGAAACGCCGTCTCTGACCAAGTCCGCTCAGGGATCTCGGCACGGTCCCACCAGACCAGCAGCAGGCTTTCCGCATTCCCCTCGCGCCAGTCCGCCCAGCCTTCGTTATCGATGACATTGCGCTTGAACGCACGGCTCGCATAACAGTTCGCCGAGTCCACAATAGCAAGCAAGACATGCTTGCCGGCCGCGCGCGCCGCCGCCCGCGTACCTTGGTAGTCGGTGGACCAACCGCGCGGCGCGGCGACTGCCGCGCCCGCGCACAGCAGCAACGCGGCCGCAATCGACCCAACCGTCATCCCGTATTTCATGTCCACGTAACTCCTTGCTACAACTTGAGCGTTGAACGTTTTTTAACTCAGAACGTAGAACTCAGAACTCAGAACTCAGAAGTGAAAACTCCCAACTCCTAAATCCTAAATCCTAAATCCCAAATCACTACCAGAACTTCCACCACGCCTCGTCTTTCTGTTCACTTGCTTTCGCCGGTGCCGCTGGCGACGTACCATCCGCATCTTTCAGCAACGCTTCATTCGATGCGTCGCGCGGCCCCAGCACCTCGACCGTCTCGGAGACGCGCAGCGTACCGATCGGGGCGTTGGTGGCAGCGGCATGCGCCGCCTGTTCTTTCGCAAAATTCGCGGACGCGCTCGCATTGATCAACGCCTCGGTCTGCGTGCGCTCGTCGATAATCGCGCCGTCGATCGCATGGTGGGTTTCCAGACTTTCGCGGTACTGCCGCCACGCCGCCTCAATCTCCTTCTTACGCTCCAAGCGTTTCTTCATCTCGGCCGCCGGCACGGGGTCGGCCAGCTTGCTGTCCGACCAGCCCTTGGTCCAAATATCCGTGGCGTTGATGTAGTCCTTGCGGCGGCGTGCCTCGCGGTCCATATCGGCCGCTGAATCGATAACATAAGGGGTCAGGAAGACCAGCATCTCAGAGCGCGATTCCGTTTGCGAGGTGGATCCAAAGAGATACTTCCCGATGTAGGGGATATCCTTGAGGATCGGTATGCCAGAAGTGCTGTAGCCTTTGGAATTCTTAACCAAGCCCCCCAAAATCACGGTTTCACCACTTCCCACCGACACATCAGCGCTCAGCTTACGTGTCGTGATCGTTGGCCAGTATTGATCCTGAATCTTTTGGCCCGGCTCGACGACGTTCTCAAACGTCTCTTCAATTGTAAGGATAACGTTTCCGTTCGGGCTAATACGGGGCGTGACCTTGACTGTCAAACCCACATCCCGCTGTTCAATGTCCGGCTCATAGCTACCGGCGCCGCTCACCGTGCTGCTGTAGCCCATGTAGCGCATGCCTTTGTACATGTATTTGAGGTCGGTCGCCTCGATGGTCGCCTCCTTGTTGTCCACAGTCAGCAGAACCGGCGATGACAACACCTTCGTATTGTCATCGATCTTCGCCGCCTTGATGATTGCGTCCAGCCGGAGATTTTTGAAGGTCGCCATGTACTCAAGCCCCGCGCCTCCTGATGTCACGGCATCGACAACATTACCGGCCTCGTCTTTGGCCAGTGCGAACAGATTTTGCGCCGCTTTTGACCCGCCGCCGCCCCCGCCCGCGCCGTACCGGTAAGAGGATTCGCGTTCAACGGTTTGAATCTGATAGATCGGTGCCCCAGAGGTTTCGTCATAACCTGTCAGCACCGATCGCTCCTCTGTTGTCGGTTTCACGCGTTTCACCCAGTCGATACCGGTCTCAACTTTGTTGTTCAGCCCGACCTCCAGCACCACGGTCTCGATCAGCACCTGCGAGAGCTGGATGTCCATGTTTTTGATGATCTCTTTGATCGCAGCCAGGTCGCTGGGACTACCCATCATGACAATGGCGTTGGTGCGCTTGTCGGCCAGGATCTTGATGTTGTCCTTGCTGAGCTGGCCGAGCTTGCTCTTGCCGGCCTCGCCTACATCCGCGCCAGCGGATGCCGTGCGCCCGGCGCGCGCGGCCACCGCCTCGGCCAGGCTCGTGCTGCGCCCGGCATCTCCCGCGGACGCCTTGGGGGCGCCGGCCGGCGCGCTGTCTTCCTTCTTGCTGCTGGCGTTGCCGATCAGGTCGTTCAGCATCGTCGAGACCTCTTCCGCGTCGGCGTACTCGAGCCGCCGCACCTCGACCTTGACGTCCGGCGCGGTCTCCACGTCCAGCACCGTGATGATCTTGTCGAAGAAGTTCATGTTGTCTTCGCGGGTGATGATGATGAGCTGGTTGGACCGCTCGTCCGCGACGATCTGCACCTTGCCGCGGATCATGCCGCGGTCAGCATCACTGACCAGAGTCTCGAGGCTCACGTTCGGCTCCGGAGCCGCGGCGGCGGCGGCGGCCGCGGCAGCGGCGGCGCGCGATCCCAGCCGGGTCAGCCCCGGCGGCAACGGGCGGCCAGCGGCCGTCGTCCGCGTGATGCCCGGCGCGCCCGAAGACTTGGCCTTGATCTCTTCCTTTGACTGCGACTCTTTCTGCGACTCGGCCACGATCTCTTCCAGCCGCTTCTTGATCTCGTCGGCCTTGGCGAAGCGGATCATGCGCACGTTCACCTCTTCGGTGGCCACCAGCGGCTGGTCAATAAAGCGCACGATCTCCAGCATGCGGTTGACGTTCTCCTGCGTGTCGGTGACCAGCA
>LSQX01001366.1_pt1 | contig 16370 bp, 13 predicted proteins | sample 654561 | NCBI WGS metagenome assembly LSQX01 (sample SAMN04489861, study PRJNA283612) | anaerobic digester metagenome | isolation source: 4 biogas reactors fed with cattle manure at either 37C or 55C with and... | place: Denmark: Kongens Lyngby | collected 2014 | reverse complement strand
AAAGATAATGTAAGAAGGAGAATATATGATTTATCCAGCTAATTTAGAAAAAGGCTTTAATATTGGTGTAACTGCAACCTCTTCAGGCTATGAGGATGAGGTTGATTTTAAAAGGCTTGATAATGCTATAAAGAATTTTGAAGCACGAGGCTATCTCGTTATTACAACACCTAATGTAAGAAAGGTTGATAAGAAGGGGAGAAGCTCTGACGCCTTAACGCGGGCTAAGGAATTATCAGAACTTATAAAGGATCCTAAGATAAGAGTTATCGTTGCTGCAAGCGGCGGAGATTATCTGGTGGAAATGCTGCCTTTCGTGGATTATAAAGCAATATCTGATAATCCAAAATGGATACAGGGATTTTCAGATACAACGGGCTTAACATTTACAATAACTACAAATCTTGATATTGCTACAATATACTCATATAATTTTGGTACATTTGGTATGGAGAATTGGCACCCTTCTCTTTCGGACAACCTACTTATACTTGAGGGTAATAAGAACAGTCAAAATAGCTTTGACATGTACCAGGATGGTTATTATGAAAGAATAACCGGTTTTGAAGAATTTGTCTTGGAGAAGGAAGTAGAATGGAGAAATATATATCCTAAAGCTTATAATGATGATAGTCAAGCAATCAATATACAAGGAAGACTATTGGGAGGATGCTTAGATGTCCTTCTTAATCTTGTGGGAACCAGATTTGATAAAACCGTAGAATTTATTGAAAGATATAAAGAGGATGGGATCCTGTGGTTTTTAGAAAGCTATAGTCTAGGTAGTGAGAGTATGGTACGTGGACTTTGGCAGCTTAAGGAGGCCGGCTGGTTTAAATATGCAAAAGGCTTTATATTTGGACGCCCGGCTATGTACAATACAGATTATGAGATATCCTATGAAGAGGCCATAAATTCGGTATTAGGAGAGCTTGGATTGCCGATAATCCTTGAGGCAGATATTGGTCATAAGCCACCGCAATTTTCAATGATTAATGGTGCTATGGCGACTATAGAAAGTAAGAATAAAAAAGGAACAATTATTTTTGAAAGAAGGTAGCAGTTTCTTATGAGGATAAAGCCAGATAAGAACATATTATTTCCTATGCTTTTTTTTATAGGAACTCTTATTTATCTTGAACTAGTAAATCATTTATATACTTATAATAACCTAGACGGAAAAACAATCTATCCGATTCTGTTTGCTATCCCTATGGGTATATTTTTCACTATTCTTTCAGGTGTTTTTAACCGATACGGCAATATGATAATCATGTGGCTTATAACTTCATTTTCATGCTTAATATTTGGATTACAGCTGGTTTATTATAGAGTATTTAAGGTATATTTTTCTTTTCGGACTCTTGGGATGGTAAGAGATGTTATATCGGAATTTGGGAACGATGTAAATAATGCCATTAGTTCTAACATTGTTCCTATAATTTTGGTTTTATTTCCCCTGGTGGGTCTCTACTTTCTTCTTAAGAATGTCTTTTTATGTGAGAAAAGAAAGCCAAGGCATCAGTCTTATCTGCTTATTGGTGCACTTAGCTTTCATTTGCTTGCACTACTTTTTCTGCCCCTATACGGTAAGGCAGATTATACACCCTATGACCTTTATTACCATAGCAAGGTTCCTGAGCTGAGCGGGCAGCAGCTGGGCATTATTACCTTAACAAGAAATGATTTATCAGGGCTACTTAGAGAGAATGATGAAGTTATACTAGTGGATAATGATAATCTTATATTCATGGATGAGTTGGATTCAGAAGAATCCATACCAACTGTAAAACCTCAGCCAACTAAGAAGCCTGAGTCTATAGAACAGGATATTTCAAAGGAAGAGCCGACTAATATACCCACAGCAATACCAACCCCAATACCCGATAGATCACCGAATATTATGAACATAGATTTTGAAGAATTAGCAAAGAACGAGGACAATCAAGCAATAAAAACTCTTCATTCTTATTTTGCATCTATTCCACCTACAAATAAGAATGAGTATACAGGAATGTTTAAGGGCTACAACCTTATATTAATAACGGCAGAGGGCTTTTCAACTTATGCAGTCCATAAGGAAGTAACGCCCACCTTATACAAGCTCACAAATGAAGGGTTTATATTCAATAACTTTTATACAGCCCTTTGGCAAACAAGTACCAGTGATGGAGAGTATGTAGCACTAACAGGCCTTATACCTGTTGGAAGCAGGAGTATGTACATCTCACGTAATAATCTCTTGCCATTTACCTTGGGCCACCAATTTAATCTTATGGGTATGGAAAGTAAGGCATACCATAATCACTCCTATACCTATTATGAGAGAAATGAAACCCATCCTAACCTTGGATATATCTTTACTGGCAAGGGAAACGGTCTTGAATTGGATTCTGATGTATGGCCTGCTTCTGATTTGGAAATGATAGAGTATACCGTAGACGAATATATTAATGAAGATCCATTTCATATATATTATCTGACTGTTAGTGGGCATATGAATTATTCATTTGTAGGTAATAGTATGTCCTTTAAGAATAGGGATCTGGTTAAGGATTTGCCCTATTCCTCAGATGCAAGGGCATATATAGCATGTCAAATTGAGCTTGATAGGGCACTAGAGGAACTGATTAAGAGATTAAATGAAGCCGGTATAGCAGAAAAGACCGTGATAGCATTAAGCTCCGATCATTACCCATATGGTTGGGAGAAGGAAAAGCTTGATGAGCTTGCAGGTCATGAGGTAGATACAGATTTTGAAATTTACCGTAATCATTTTATCTTGTGGAATCCAGGTATGGAAACCAATATTATTATAGATGAGCCTGCTTCCAGTCTGGATATTTTACCGACCCTAAGCAATCTATTTGGCCTAACCTATGATTCTAGGCTAATGATGGGAAGAGATATCCTTTCTGACAGTGACCCCTTGGTTATTCTAAGTAACAGAAGCTTTATTACAGACAAGCTTATGTATAATTCATCAACAGGAGAGTCCATATATTTGACAGATGAAGAGCTTCATTCTGACTATGTCAAAAATATAAATGCTATTATAAAAAATAAATTCACAGTATCAGGCTCTATGTCAAAGATGGACTACTATAGATATGTATTTCCAAACTATCCTGAGGGGTTTTTGACTGAATAATTTTTCTTTATGGCGGGTATATAAATAAGTAGATTCACAAAACAGAAATTAGATTTATATTTTATTACAGAGGTAGATTGATAATGAAGATAACAAAAGAAAGATTTAATAATATAGCGGATATGGTCAAGCTAAGCTTAATAAAGGAAGAAGAGACTAAGCTCAATAAGGACTTGAATCAATTACTTGACTTTATTGAAACCATGAATGAGATTGATACGGATGACGTGGTGCCGATGGATTACGTTCATTCATTAAGAAATGTATACCGCGAGGATATCGCGACTGATTTAAGCACAAAAGAGGAAGAGCATGCTAATGCACCTGATTTTATGGATGGCTATTATGTGGTTCCTCGTATACTGGAGTAGAATGGAGACTATAATGAAAGAAGTAACAAGAATGTCGGCCTTGACCCTAGCAAGGAAAATAAAAAATCGAGAGTTGTCTGTGGAGGAAGTGACAGAAGCTCAGCTTCAAGTAATAAAAGAGAGAGAACCCATCTATAACAGCTATATAACCATTACAGAGAATGAAGCTAAAGAGCAGGCAAAAGCTGTACAAAGACAAATCGACGATGGTGAGTTTAAGAACTCACCTCTAGCAGGGGTTCCTGTTGCAATAAAGGATAATATTTGTACTAAAGGAGTAAAAACTACCTGTGCATCAAAAATGCTGGCAGATTTTATTCCTTCATATAATGCTACAGTTACCGAAAGATTAAGAGATGCAGGAGCTATACTTATAGGAAAGGTTAATTTAGATGAATTCGCCATGGGTGGTACGACAAAAACATCGTATTTTGGACCATCTAAAAATCCCTGGAATCCTGATTATACACCCGGAGGATCTAGCGGAGGCTCATCGGCTGCTGTCGCCGCAGAGGAGGCCTTTGTATCTCTGGGCTCTGATACCGGAGGATCTATCAGACAGCCGGCGGCATATTGTGGCTTAGTTGGATTTAAGCCTACCTATGGAACGGTTTCAAGATATGGACTTATACCATTGGCGTCATCCCTTGACCAGATAGGACCATTAGGCAGGAATATCTCTGATTGTGTATCGGTCCTTGAAGCAATATCTGGATATGACCCCAAGGATTCAACCGTGGTAAAGCAGGAAAAGTATGCCTATAGTCAGGCTCTTGTGGATGATGTATCAAATATGAGGATAGGTATTCCAAAGCTATATCTGGATGAGGATTTGAATGAAGATATAAGAAGCTGTTTTATGGGAGCATTAAAAACATTTGAAGATATGGGAGCTAAGCTAGAAATATTTGATATAAATGAGATAATGTATAGCTTACAGGCATATTATGTTATTTCATGTGCAGAAGCCTCTTCAAATTTATCAAGATATGACGGAGTCAGGTACGGTCATCGAACAGCTGATTATGATAGCCTTGATGAATTATATAAGAATTCAAGAGGAGAGGGCTTTGGTTATGAGGTTAAAAGAAGGATTATGCTGGGAGCATATATGATTAGCTCGGGTAATTATGAGACCTATTATAATAAGGCTAGAAGAATACGGTCTGCTATCAGCAGAGCATATGAAAAGGCATTTGACAAATATGATGTCCTACTAAGCCCGGAATCCTTAAATACAGCACCTCTGCTAAGCAGCGATTCCTCACAGACACATAAAAAGCATAAATCAGAGATGCTTAATTGCTCTGTCAATTTAGCAGGCCTTCCTGCTGTAAGTATTCCCTGTGGAAAAGACAGAAAGGGGCTTCCTATAGGGTTGCAGCTTATTGGAAATAAATTTGGCGAGAAAAACATAATTCAGGCTGCATACTCCTTTGAACAGACTAAGCCATACGAGAGACCGAAAGTGAGGTAAGAACGGATGAAGAGATACGAAACGGTTATCGGTCTTGAAGTCCATGTGGAATTGTCTACTGACTCTAAGATCTTTTGTGACTGCTCTACTAGATTCGGTGAGAAACCAAATGCAAATACCTGTCCTATATGTATGGGAATGCCGGGAGCCCTTCCCATACTAAATAAAAAGGTAGTGGATTACGCTATATCTACGGGACTTGCTCTTAATTGTACCATAGTAAAGAATTGCATGTTTGACAGGAAGAATTACTTTTACCCTGATCTACCTAAGGCATATCAGATTTCACAGCTATATTTTCCTATAGCTAGACAGGGAAGAGTTACTTTTAATACAAGGGATGGAAATAAGTCTATAGGTATTCATGAGCTTCATATAGAGGAGGATGCAGGAAAGTTGCTCCATGATTCAGATAAGAAGGTTACGCTTGTGGACTATAACCGCTCGGGTGTTCCGCTGATCGAAATTGTAAGTGAACCTGATATGAGATCGGCAGATGAGGTAGTGGCATATTTGGATAAGCTAAGTTCAATGCTTAGCTACATGGGAGTGTCTGATTGCAAGATGCAGGAAGGATCCATGAGAGTGGATATAAACATTTCTGTACGTGAACTTGGTGATACAAGGCTTGGTAGCAGAACAGAGATAAAGAATATGAATTCCTTTAAGGCTATAAGAAGAGCAATCGAAGGAGAGAGTAAGAGACAGATTGATATTTTAATTGACGGGGGGCAAATTCTAGATGAAACTAGGAGATGGGATGATGATAAGAATAAAAGCATACGAATGAGATCAAAGGAGGAGGCGCAGGATTATCGGTATTTTCCTGAACAGGATATAGCACCTATTGAGATTCCTAATGAGTGGATACATAAGCTTCATAGGTTACTCCCAGAGTTTCGTGATGAGAAAATAATTCGGTTTCAAAAGGATTACGGCATATCAGAATATGATGCAAGGGTACTTACTTCTTCAAAGGAAATAGCTGATTTATTCGAGGATACAAGCAAGCTATATAATTTACCAAGGGAAGTATCTAACTTGCTGATGGTTGAAGGGATGCGTATACTGAAGGATAATTATTTAGATCCCGAGGACTTGCGCCTTACCCCCGAAAGCTTATCAAAATTAATTGGAATGATAGATAGAGGAGAAATCAATCGTACAAAGGCCAAGGCTGTATTTGAAGAAATGTGCTTAAAGGGCGTAGACCCTGAGGATTATATGAAAAGATATGGACTTGAAATAATAAACGATGATAAAAAGCTTCGTTTGGTTGCATTGAAGGTTCTTGAAGATAACCCTCAATCTGTATCAGATTATAAGAAAGGCAAGACAAAAGCCTTTGGTAACCTTGTTGGACAAACTATGAAGGCTATGAATGGGAAGGCAGATCCTTCCTTAGTAAATACAATACTTAAAGAGCTAATATAGTAATATATTGTTATTTCTCTTTTGTTATTTTATAATATTATAGATAGCATATTGAAAAATAAGAGAGCACAGCAGTAATAGAGAAAATAATCGGAGGTTGTACAGTGGAAGAAAAAAGAAGGGCAAAAAGGATGCCTATTAAGCTATCCTTAGAAATCAGCGATTTATACAAGCAGGATCATGTGCATGTCATCAATATTAATGCACCTATTGAGGTAATAAATATTTCCAAGTCTGGAATTGGGTTTAACTCAGAAAGCATACTTCCAGTAGGATATTATTTCAATGCCAGTATAAATCTTGGTGAAAAAGAGACTCTCCATAGTGTAATTAAAATAATTAGAAGCCAGCCTTTAGAAGATAGACTTACCATGTATGGATGCGAATTTGTTGGAATGGCAGAAATACTTTCCTTCATTTTTGATGCTTATGAGTATAAGCTTGTGGATGAGGATTAGGATTAGTTTATTATGCCCTTATATCAAAGGAATATCGATGTGTATTTGAACTTGGTGCATCATCTTGCAAAATATCAGCAATAAAATCAGGCTTACTATCAGATATCTGCGTCTTAGCTTGAAGTTGATATCCCTTGTCCTTTAATGTATCAATAAGCTCATGAAGATACTTAGCTATTAATTGTTCTGATGATTTCTCCAGATAAAAAACCGCATTAAGCTGACGATTAATCATAGACATATGAATATCCATGGAGCCAAGATTAGTCATTTCCAGGTGAAGCAAAACATTAAGCTTCTCTGTATCAGTATACTTTTGGTTTTTGCGTGTAAATACATATAAATCTCCATGGATATCTTGCTCCTTAAACCTTATAGGTAGCTGGAGATATAAAAATAATTCATTTAGTTCCTTCATAAACTGCAGATTGTCCTGCAGTTTATTTATTGATGATTTCACATCCGATGACATTATAAAGCTATCGGTCAGCTTATTCAGACTCTCCATATCCCTATCAAGACGTTTAAAGAATTCCTTAACCTTATTATCCTTGGGAAGATCACCCGGGCTTAGGGTCCATCTTTGATGAAGAGTCTCTGTTAGTATTTCACTGTAAGAATCGGATTTGAGTAAATGCACAAGCTTCTCTCTATCAGTCTCAGAAATTTGCGAGGATATATCGATAAAGGCTTCGAATATATGGAAAGGAAGCATACCGCTTTCTGAAAAAAGCGGTAAGGATTCGTGGTCGTATATATCATACACAATATTAAGAAGGCTTTCTAAGGTCATAGAGCCCTCCCCAAGCTGAGTCATAATATTCTCTACTAGCTCATGGTTATATAGGGAGGATTCGCTTATCTTTATCAGAAACATATCTTTAAGCTCAATTAACCCCTTTTCTGGCAAAATATGTTCAAGGGCAGTATCAGCTGATAAGCCTTCTGGCTTACTTTCTTCATTTATAAATAGACTTAGTAGCTCCTTGTGTAAGTTAATCACATGGTCTAGATTAGTGTTACTGAAATTAGTATCGTCAGTATTAATATCGTTAGTATTAATATTGAGTGATTGAGCGGACTGAGTATTATTAAGTGAAATATCCACATCCATAGCTATATTTAAATTAGGATTCACTGATGTTATATCGGATGCAAGTGTATCTATATGTTTTATCAGAGATTTTAGCTGATTTAGGATTTGATGCATACCCTTCTGATATGCCTCAAATTGAGCTATATTACTTATATTAATAGGTAAGTTGTTCTTATGCATCAAAACAAGAGTCGAAGGATTTACATCCGGATAAGCCGATGTTAGCTTAATTAACTGAAGGATTGTGTTTTTATCCACAGGCATTTGATAATTCAAAAGCTGCTCTACAATAGTAAAATTTCTTTCAGAGACTGATAGTCCAGAGGCATATAAAGCCTTATGGATTAAATCACTAATAGGGGAATTACCACTAGGGATATATCGTAAGGTAATAAGCCCATCAGCTTCATCCGATATAATAAATTCTGCAGTTTGGCCAATAGAAAGAGGGAGTTCACCAGATAGCTTGGCTGTAATTACTTGGCCGCTTGGTTCTAATCTAATCTTGACCTCCTGATACCTTAAATCAATAATTTCACCCTTAATTATTGAGTGCTCCTTCTTGTTAACCTGAACTGGTTTTTGGTCTTGGTTGTTAGGCTTGATTTGTTGTGACTTGACCTGGGATGCTTCGTATTCGGAAGCAGCTCTTTGAAGTCTGGTTTGCTTTGGTCTATATTCGTTTATTTCCATTATCTTCATCCCTTTATGTTTTGCTTTATATTTATAGCTACTGCCCATATATCAATTATATCGGCTAATATTTGTGTATTGGTAATAACAAATTATTGTGATTTGAATCATTGCTTTTATATATTTTATCATGTATTATAAGTACCGACAAAGTGAAAATGTTCGTTAATTTATTAACTTTATGCAAAATCACTATTTTATTATTAATAACCAGATGATAACTATTATCAATTACTATTGACTAAAGTTAACGAAATATCTAAAATTATATTGTAAACAATATAAGATAGGAAAGCTATGATTTCCATAAGGAGGAATAATAACCTCCGTTGTATGTAATTAAATAATATAGTTTTTATAGGGAGGTTAAAACCTCCGTTGTATATAATTAAATAATATAGTTTTTATAGGAGGTTTTGAAAATGAGACAAGAATGGCATGGTTTTGAAGGCGGAAGCTGGACAGTCGATGTTAACGTCAGAAGCTTCATACAACACAATTATACACCTTACGAGGGTGACGATAAATTTCTTGTAGGTCCTACTAAAAGGACACAAAAGCTTTGGGAAAAGACCCAGGAGCTAATGAAGGAAGAAAACAAGAAAGGAATTATAGATGCTGAGACCTCAAAGCCCTCAACCATAACTACTTTTGGTCCAGGCTACTTAGATAAGGATAATGAAGTAATTGTAGGCTTTCAGACTGATAAACCTTTAAAAAGAGGAATTATGCCAAACGGCGGTATCCGTGTAGTGAAAAAGGCATTAGAATCCTATGGCTATACCCTTGATAAAAAAACTGAAGAAATTTATACCCAAAACAGAAAAACTCACAATGACGGAGTATTTGATGCATATACTGATGCTATGAGAAAGGCAAGACATAGCGGTATTATTACAGGACTTCCCGATGCTTATGGCAGAGGTAGAATAATTGGAGACTACAGAAGAGTAGCTCTTTATGGTGTAGATTTTCTTATTGAGGAAAAGCTCCATGAGAAGAAGCTTTTGGAGAACCCCACTCTCGGATCTCCTGATATACGACTGCGTGAAGAATTATCTGAGCAGATAAAAGCCTTAAAGCAGCTGAAGGAAATGGCAGCTTCATATGGCTTTGATATAGGTAATCCTGCAAAGGATTCATATGAAGCCACTCAGTGGACATATTTCGCCTATCTAGGAGCTATAAAGGAGCAGGATGGGGCAGCTATGAGTCTTGGTCGTGTATCTACTTTTCTTGATATATATTATGAAAGAGACTTGAATAATGGAGCTATTACTGAAGAAGAGGTTCAGGAGATTATGGACCAATTCGTCATGAAGCTTCGTATGGTACGCTTTCTTCGTACACCTGATTATAATGATTTGTTCTCAGGAGATCCTACTTGGGTAACAGAAGCAATTGGTGGTATGGGTCTTGATGGAAGAACTCTAGTAACAAAAAGCAGCTTTAGAATTTTGCATACACTATATAATCTTGGACCTGCACCGGAGCCTAACCTTACTGTACTCTGGTCAGTTTTCCTACCAGAGGCCTTTAAGAAATTCTGTGCAAAGGTTTCTATAGATACCAGCTCCATCCAGTATGAAAGTGATGATATCATGCGGGATTACTGGGGAGATGATTATGGAATTGCCTGTTGTGTATCAGCTATGAAACTCGGGAAGCAGATGCAGTTCTTTGGTGCTCGAGCAAACCTAGCCAAGGCGCTGCTTTACGCCATTAATGGAGGTAAGGACGAGAAGTCAGGAGAACAGGTTGCACCTATGTTTGCTCCTGTTACAAGTGAGTACCTTGACTATGATGAGGTTTTATCTAAATTTGACCAGACTCTTGATTGGCTGTCTGAACTATATATTAATACATTAAATGTTATTCATTATATGCATGACAAATATAACTACGAGAAGCTTCAAATGGCACTTCATGACGTGGAAATCCTTCGTACAGAGGCCTGCGGAATTGCAGGATTATCGGTTGTTGCAGATTCCTTGTCAGCAATCAAATATGCTAAGGTAAAGGCAATACGTAATGAGGATGGTTTGGTGGTAGATTATGAAATAGAAGGAGATTATCCTGCATATGGTAACAATGATGAAAGAGTGGACCAGATTGCGGTTCAATTAGTAGAGCGCTTTATGAACAAGCTACGTAAAGTAAAAACCTACCGCAATGCTAGGCAAACACTATCAGTGCTGACCATAACATCCAATGTTGTATATGGTAAGAAGACAGGAAGTACTCCTGATGGAAGAAAAGCCGGAGAGCCTTTTGCACCGGGTGCAAATCCTATGCATGGTAGGGATAAAAAGGGCGCAGTAGCCTCTATGTCCTCAGTAGCAAAATTACCTTATAAGCATGCAGAGGATGGTATTTCATATACCTTCTCAATCGTTCCAAAAGCATTAGGTAAGGATCAGGATGACAGGGTTAATAATCTGGTTGGATTAATGGATGGATATTTCAAAAATAAAGGACATCATATCAATGTCAATGTATTTGATCGTGAAACTCTTATTGATGCCATGGATCATCCTGAAAAATATCCGCAACTGACAATTCGTGTATCAGGTTACGCAGTTAACTTTGTAAAGCTGAGTAGGGAACAACAGCTGGATGTTATCCATCGTACCTTCCACGAAAGGTAATCCGCGAACGAGGAAACATAGTTTCCAAGTTCCTAATTTGCTTAATTAATGGGGTGTTAGTGTTTATAGAAAGGAGAATGGCCAATGGCTAATCTCGGACGAATACATTCATTAGAAAGCTTTGGTACAGTAGACGGACCGGGTATACGTTTTGTGGTCTTTATGCAAGGATGCCCTTTGCGCTGTCAGTTCTGCCATAATCCCGACACCTGGGATGTCAGAAAAGGTACCGAATACACTCCAGATGAATTAATGGAAGAAATACTCAAATATAAAGCCTACATGGATTACTCTGGAGGCGGAGTTACATTCACAGGCGGTGAACCTCTACTTCAAGCCGATTTTATATTGGAAGTAAGCAAGATGTGTAAGAGTAAAGGCATATCTGTAACTATAGATACCTCCGGCTTTATATTTAATGACACCATAAAGGAGCTTCTGGATTATGCGGATTTGGTCTTGTTGGACATCAAGAATTATGATCCGCTTGTGTATAAGACTGTAACCGGGGTACATTTAAGCCCAACCTTGAAGTTTTTAGACTTTCTTAAGGAAGCTAATATATCAACATGGGTAAGATATGTAGTAGTACCTCAGCTTACCGATAATATTGATAGCATAAGAAAATTATCAGACTATCTTGATGGCTATCCCAATGTGGAGAAGATTGAGCTTCTGGCTTTTCATAAGATGGGCGAGTACAAATGGAAGGAGCTTGGACTAGATTATAAGCTAACCGATACAAAGGAACCAAGCAAGGAGCTTATGGAAGAGGTAATAGAAATTCTTTCAACCAATGGAAAAGTAGTTACATCAAACATATAGAGGAGGCTGAACATGAACATCTATTTAATCCGCCATGGGGAGACAGATTGGAATCTTATTGGGAAGGTCCAAGGCAGAGAAGACATACCTCTTAATGATACAGGAAGAAGTCAGGCAAGAAAATGTGCCATGGCCTTACAAAACACTGGTATAAAGGCTATAATATCGAGTCCTCTTACCCGTGCTGTCCAGACTGCAAATATCATTGCAAATACCGACGACAGTATAGAGCTTATAGTAGATGACGGTTTGATTGAACGTGATTTCGGTGAAATGTCGGGTATGACCTATGACCGTAGGAAGTATTTTGATAGCTTCGGAAAAGAAGATACCATGGAGCCTTTAGATAGGCTTAGTAGAAGACTTATAGAATGTATCCAAAAATATGCAAGAAGATTTAAGGGTCAGAATATTGTAATGGTATCTCACGGTGCTGCAATTAATTCAGTGATAAAGGTTCTATCAGATGGTGAGGAAGGTTCCGGAAAAACAAGATTAAAGAATGCTTGTATAAGCATTCTAAAATATGAGGATAAGGAACTGAAGCTTGGTTCTTATAATTTATCACCAGGGGAATTCATAGATACAATACTTCAGGATAGTTAAGCTTCATTGTATAATTGATAATATGATATAAGAATAGTATCACCGATTAGGGTATAGACTCTACCTTAATCGGTGATTTTATAGGCTCTACCTTAATCTATGATTTAATATTGACGAATTCAGTCAAGACTCTTACAATTAAAGTGGAAGGCGGTGTTTTTCTTGGATGAGAGTATTACCATAAGGGTGCTTCATTATACCAACAATAAGAATTCCACAATCTCTATGTCTAAAGGAGATAATATCCTTGAGGCTTTGACAGCTAATGGCTTTACTATATTTAGTGAGTGCGGAGGCATGGGTATATGTGGCAAATGTATTATAAGGCTTATTGAAGGTAAATTGGATATAAGCTCACAAGATAAGGTAGTCTTTTCAGATTTTGAGCTTAATGAGGGATACCGTCTTGCTTGTATGGCTTATCCGGACATGGATTGTACAGTTATGCTGTCATCGGGAATAAACGCTGAATTTGATGTGTTAACAGAAACCACAAATAAAGATCAAGCTCTTTCTAATGTGGCTAGTGATTATGCTATCGCTATTGATATAGGAACGACTACTCTTGCACTGGCTTTAGTGTCATTACCGGCTGGAAATATAGTAAAAAAATATTCTGCCGTTAATCCACAAAGGGCCTACGGGGCTGATGTGGTCTCTAGAATTAAGATATCCAATGAGGGAAGGTCGAGGACCCTCTTAAAGATGATAAGGGAAGAGCTTCTGTATGGTATACATATGCTTGCAGTAAGGCAAGGACAAAAAGTACTTGATAGCATTAAGCAGATAATAATATGTGGAAATACCGCAATGATTCACCTGCTTATGGGATATTCATGTGATGGTCTTGGCTCTTATCCCTTTATAGCTGTTAATCTCGGAATGATAAATACCTACACCGATGAAATATTTGGAATGGAAGAAAAGATCCCCATTATGATTTTACCGGGTATTTCTGTCTATGTAGGAGGAGATATTGCAGCGGGATTGTTAGCCTGTGAAATACATCTAAAAGAAAAACCATGCCTTTTTATAGACTTGGGTACAAACGGTGAAATAGTACTTGGCAACAAGGAAAGAATACTGGTGACATCGACAGCAGCGGGACCTGCCTTTGAAGGGGGTAACATATCATGTGGTGTGGCTAGTATACCTGGCGCTATATGTCATGCATCATTTGATGAGGGAATATTGAGCTATGAGACAATAGAAAACCAACCCCCGGTAGGTATATGCGGGACAGGCCTTATTGAACTAGTATCCGAACTACTTAAGGAGGGTATAATAGATTCCTCCGGTCTCCTTGCCGATCCATATTTTGATGGGGGATATCCTATAGCAGGTATGAAGCTTATTCAACAGGATATCAGAGAGCTTCAACTGGCTAAGGCGGCCATACGAGCAGGTGTGGACACATTATTGGAGAGCTATAGTATAACCTATGAAGAGCTGGATGAAGTATATATTGCTGGAGGTTTTGGCTATCATCTTGATATAGATAAGGCGATTTATATTGGCCTTCTTCCTGAGCCTGTCACGGATAAGGTTATAGCCCTTGGCAATACATCCCTATCAGGAGCTATTTGTGCAATTATAGATTCTGAAGCAAAGAACAAGTTAGATCAGATTATAGCTTCAGCTGAGGAAATACATTTATCAAATATAGATGAATTCAGGGATTTATTTTTTAAATATTTATCATTTTAAAAAGGAGGATAAAACCTCCCTTGTATGTAGTATAAATTATCAGTTTGTTTAGGGAGGTAAAATCCTCCGTTATATTTATTAAAAATTTGTCTTTTATATAGGAGGATTATGAATGCGTATTGGAACAGGTTATGATGTCCATAAGCTTGTAGAAAATAGAGAATTAATTATTGGTGGAGTAACAATCCCGTACGAGAAGGGCCTTATAGGACACTCTGATGCGGATGTACTTACTCATGCCATAATGGATGCCTTATTGGGTGCGGCTGCTTTAGGGGATATTGGAAGACATTTTCCCGATACCGACGAGGCTTATAAGGGAGCATCTAGCATAGAGCTCTTGAAAAAAGTTAAGGTGCTTTTGGAGGATAGACTATATCTTATTGAGAATATTGATGCTACGATTATAGCCCAGAAGCCAAAGCTTTCGGGATATATAACTGACATGGTTAAAAATATTGCAGCAGCTCTTGACTTGGAAGAGAATCAGGTTAATATAAAGGCAACTACTGAGGAAGGCCTGGGATTTACAGGTGAAGGGCTTGGAATTGCTGCAAATGCCGTATGTCTTATAGAATCCATGATGAATTATCAGGTCGATGTTACTCCGGATGATAGCAAAAAAGCTTGCGGAGGATGTGGAGGCTGCCCTAAGAAATAATTCTTTACCGAAAAGTATTGACAAAATATGCTTCAATGCATAAAATAAATAAAAGCTTACAAATATATCTAGAATTAAATAAGAAAAGCTATGAACGGAAAAGTAACTTATAGGATTGTATCAGAGACGGGGCGTCACCGGCTGAAAGCGCTCCTTACATGAAGCTGAGTGAAGTGCATCCGGGAGCTAATTCGGTGAGGGATAACTTAGCCGGATTCGGTAACAGCCGTTATCTGATTAAGATGTATGTCAAATACTATTTCACATCATATTTTGATATACGAATAGAGTGGAACCGCGTATATACCGCCTCTATATAGAGGCGGTTCTTTTATTGGGAGGTAATTTAAAAATGGGATTTATCAAATATATTAAAGATGAAATGAAGATTATAAGGGAAAGAGATCCAGCTATAAGGACCTCGATTGAAGTATTTTTATACCCTAGCTTTAAGGCTATATTACGATATCGTCTAGCCAACAAGCTTTACCGAAGGAAACACTATTTTCTTGCCAGATGGTTATCACAAAGGACAGTAAGGAAGACAGGTATAGAGATTCATCCGGGAGCCACCATAGGAAAAGGCCTATTTATTGATCATGGAAATGGGGTAGTTATAGGGGAAACCACTATCATAGGAGATAATGTAACTCTTTATCAGGGAGTAACCCTAGGAGGCACTGGTAAAGAAAAAGGAAAAAGACATCCGACTATAGGAAACAATGTAATGATAAGCGCAGGAGCAAAGGTACTAGGCTCCTTCACCATAGGAGAGAATTCCAAAATTGGTGCGGGCTCTGTGGTATTGTCTGAGGTGCCTGCTAATTCTACCGTAGTTGGAGTTCCCGGCAGAATTGTAAAGCGGGATAACATCAAGATACCCAGAGAGGACATGGACCAAGTTCATCTTCCGGATCCTTATCTAAATGATGTGACTTATCTTAAGAAGGAAAATGATTATCTGAAGGAAGAGATAAGGAAGGTATGCAAGAGATTTGATGAAATTAAGAGCACATGTGATAAACTAGATGAAGTTGATAGATTGCTTGCTGAATTGAAGAGACAAGACAAGATCAAGTAAGCCAATAAATACAGGTAGAAGACATATAAATTTAACAAATGATCTTTCATAGTCAGGAGGTAAAACCTCCGTTATAAATTATATAATATTGACATGTATTAAGGAGGTAAAACCTCCGTTATAAGTTATTTAATATTGATATATATAAAGACTAACTATTAA